>Ga0207711_10000371_pt1 | contig 47663 bp, 47 predicted proteins | sample KBSS34metaG_FD_184401 | JGI IMG/M metagenome (GOLD analysis project Ga0207711, IMG submission 184401) | Switchgrass rhizosphere microbial communities from Kellogg Biological Station, Michigan, USA - KBS S3-4 metaG (SPAdes) (version 2) | ecosystem: Host-associated > Plants > Roots > Rhizosphere... | reverse complement strand
CGACTTCGACTGACGTGGCTGCAGCCGGTCAATCGGCTACAACAACGGAGATGGCACCGCCGAGCCGAAGCGAACGCGCACTGATCAATGCGCTCGATGAGCCTGCGTTGCTCGTGCACGGCAGCACGGTCATCCTCGCCAACGCCGCAGCAAGAGCGATCCTGGGCCAGCGGATAGAAGGCCACGACGTTCGCCTAGCCATCCGACACCCGCAAGCGCTCGAGCAAATTCTTGCCCGTCGCTCGGCCGACGTCGAATTGGCAGGGCTCGTCGATCCCGGTCGGCCGTGGGTGCTGCAAATTCGCAATTTGGACGACGGCCCCGTGCTCATCCGGATGATCGATCGCTCCGATGCCGTCGCCGCGGAAAGGATGCGCACGGACTTCGTCGCCAACGCGAGCCACGAGCTGAGAACGCCGCTCTCCACCATCGGCGGCTATGCGGAAACGCTCGCCGAAGAGGACGACCTGCCGGCGGAGATGCGCTCCCGCTTCGGAAAGACGATCCGCGACGAAGCGCAGCGCATGCTTCGGATCATCGAGGATCTGATGAGCCTGTCTCGCATACAGGCCGACCGCTTCGTCGCGCCGTGCGAGCGGGTACTTCTTGCCGACGTGATCAGGGACAGTGTCGCCAATGCTGGCGCGCTTCACGCCTCCTCCCCATGCCGGATCCGTGTCGAACTGGCGGAAGGCCTCCCGCCCGTTCGCGGCGACCGGGGACAGCTCGTCCAGCTGTTCGACAACCTCATCAGCAACGCCTTCCGCTACGGCTGTGACGGGTCCGACGCCTCCATCGAAGTCCGCGCTCGCCGCGACGACCGCGGCATTGTCGCCACGGTGCAGGATCACGGTCCCGGCATCCGCCGAGAACATCTGCCGAGGCTCACCGAGCGCTTCTATCGCGTCGATCCGGCACGCAGCCGGGAGTCGGGCGGCACCGGCCTCGGCCTCGCGATCGTCAAGCATATCGTCGAGCGGCACAAGGGCGCGCTCGAGATCAAGAGCACTGTCGGGATCGGCACGAGCGTGACCGTCCGCTTTCCTGGCCTCGGTTAAAAACCGGCGGAAACAATCCTGCGCATCGCAGCGTTACGCGGCCATAACAGAGGGACCGTGTCATGCGTAAAACCACTGCCTGCGTAGCCGCCGCTGCGCTGCTTTCCCTATCTGCCTGCAAGACCGTTTCATCCGCAGCCGACGGCGTGAAGAGCGCCGGCATCGCGGTCGCTGACGGCGTCTCCAGCGTGCCTTCGCTGGTCAACGTCAACCTGTCGAACGTCCTCAACAATCTCGCGCTCGACCTCAAGATCGACAAGGCCAACATCCCGATCAACGCGCAAATCCCGATCAACATCGCCGCCAATATCTGCGGCGTATCGATCAACGTGCTGTCGATCGGCGCCGGCGGCGGCTCGAGCCAGGGCTGTACCGCCAACTCCATCTCGCCGGAGCTCAAGCAGTACATTCAGGAGCAGCTTGCCGCCAACGGCAATGTCGGCGGCGGCGCCCAGACGACGACGGGCGCGACGACCACTGGCACCGCCACGTCGACCACACCGGCGACGACGACCACCCCGACGACTCCGGCGCCGACCACGCCGCAGCCGACGGACCCCACCACTCCCCACCAGTAAGAGTTCTCAGGAGGTTCGAATGAGCGCACGTTCAGCAATCTGGGCGACCGTAGCCATTGCCGCTCTCGGCGTCGCCGCATGCAAGACCACGGAGGCTCCAGCCCCGAACTCCCCTGGCGAAGTCAGTGCAGGGTCACCGGCTCCGGCCACGGGCGGCGGAAGCACCGGCGGCGGCACGGGCTCGAGCATCCCGACGCTCGTCAGCGTCAATCTGCAGAATGTGCTCAACGACCTCTCGGTCTCGCTGAACGTCAACCGCGACAATATCCCGGTGACGGCGCAGGTGCCGATCGCCGTGGCGGCGAGCGTTTGCGGCGTGTCGGTGGATGTGATTGCCGCGTCTGCCGCGAACGGGCACGCGACCTGCAACGCGACGACGACCTCCCCGCAGCTCACCCAGGCCGTGCAGCAGCAGATTGCGTCCGGCGGCTCGGTGACCGGCGGCGATCAGACGATGGGCACGCCGACGAACAACATCATGTGATTGGGTCGAAGCAGGCGCCCAGCGCCCGCTCGACCTGATCAATGGTGTAGGGCTTCTGGATGCGAGGACATCCTCGCCATTTGTCCGGCATGCTCCAGTCGGCGTAGCCACTCGTCAGGACGAAGGGGATGCCCTTCTCGGCCAGCAGATCGCAAAGGGGAAACACGCGCTCGCCGCGGATGTGGACGTCCAGCAGCGCCGCATCGAATTTCGCTTCCTCCACCAGCTCTCGGGCGGTGGCCATGTTCGGGGCCGGACCGACGACGTTGCACCCGAGGTCCTCGAGCATGTCGGCCGTGAAGGGCCCGACGACCGGCGAGTCCTCGATGATCAGGATTGTCCGCCCAGCAAGGGCGGCAGCTTGGTCGTTCATAGCCGGACTCGATTAGGCGCCCGGCTATGAACGGCGCAATGACACAGGTTTGTACGGCTTAGCTGTTCCACCAAACCCATTCGTCGGCGTCGATCCGCCCGTTGTGGTTGCGGTCGATCCGCGCCCACACCGGGGCCGACCAATATTCGTCCGCGCTCAGGTATCCGTCACCGTTCGTGTCGAACGCGGTCCAGTAATTGGTCCAATAGTCGGGATTGTAATAATTGGTGGGATAGAAGCCGCCGGCCCGATAGCACATCTCGAACTCTGCGCGGCTGATGCGACCGTCATGGTTCATGTCCCACGCGCCATAGCCGCTGGTGTGGAATGTGTTCCATTCGTCTCCGCTGATGAAACCATCGCCATTGACGTCGATCGCACTCGACGCCGCGCAGGTTCCTTCGGCCGCGGCAATTGCTGCCACCGGGGCCGCAGGCGGCTCGGTAGCGCAGGCAGCCAGCGACGCCGCGCCGGCGAGAAGTGACGCAAGATAGAGCGATTTCATGGACGCCTCCTGTTAACGCGCCCGCCCGCTCGGCCTCCTTGGAGGTCGCAGGAAAAACAGCATAGGATCGTTACGGTTCCGCCGGAGGCGCCGTGCCTCTAGTGCACGAACCTCGCGACAACGTCGCGATAGGAGCGCGAGACCTTCACCTGCGCGCCCGAATCGAGCACCAGGAAGCATTCGCCGTTGGTGTGCGGCTTCACTTGGCGGACGAGGTCGAGGTTGACGATCGTCGAGCGGTGGACCCGCTGGAATCGCCGCGGATCGAGCCTTTTCTCGAGGTCCTTCATCGTCTCGCGGAGGATGAGCGTGTTCTCGCCGGTCTGGATGCACATATAGTCGCCCGCGGCGTCGATGCGCTCGATCGTGTCCACATCGACCCGGAAGATCTGGCCCTGGTCCTTGATGTTGATCATCTTCTCGTAGCGGTTGGCGGCGGGCGCCGTATCCGGAGTCGCTTCGGCGAGTTCCTCGGCGGCTTCCGGCGCATGCTCCGCCAGCACCTCCTTGAGCCGCCCCGCCTCCTCGGCCGAGCGGCGCTCCGCGAGGCGTTGGCGAACCCGGTCCATCGTCGCGGCGAGACGGTCCTCGTCGACCGGCTTCATCAGGTAATCCACCGCTTGGGCATCGAAGGCCCTAAGTGCATGGTCGCTATAGGCCGTGACGAACACGAACAGTGGGAGCTCGACGTCCATTAGGCCCTGGATCACGGAGAATCCGTCGAACCCGGGCATCTGGATATCGAGGAAGACGAGGTCGGGCTTGTGGGTCTTGATCTGCCGGATCGCCTCGCGCCCGTTGGCGGCGGTGGCCACGATCTCCACGTCTTCGAACGCCTGGAGGCGCAGCTGCAGCCCCTGAGTCGCAAGCGGCTCGTCGTCGACCAAAATGGTCCGGATGGTCATCAGCTATTTTCTCCGGTTTCGAAGGGGATTTCGACGATAACGCTAAAGCCCCCATGGTCGTTCTGTTTCGTCTCGAACCGATGCGCCGCGCCATAGGCCTGCGACAGGCGGTCCCGAATATTCGCTAGTCCGACGCCGGTCGATGGGCTCGCCGCAATTTCCGACCCGTCGCCGTTCCCGTTGTCCGCGACCTCGATCCTGACCGCCTGGCCTTCGCGGCTCGCCGTAAGCCATATGTCAGCGCCGTTCTCGGCAGGAGTCACCGCATATTTGATCGCATTCTCGATCAGCGGCTGGAGGAGCAGCGACGGCAGCCGCGCGCCGATCGTCTCGGATTCGATCCTGAAATGGGGGCGCAGGCGGTCCTCGAAGCGCATCTTCTCGATCTCGAGATAGAGCTTCAGGGTCTCCACCTCCTGCGCCAGCGTCACCTTCGCCGTCGGCTCATTGGCGAGCGTATAGCGAAGGAAGGACGACAGGCGGGCCAGCATCGCGTTCGCCCGTTCCGTGTGCTTCAGGAGCACGAGCGTAGAGATCGAATTCAGCGTATTGAACAGGAAGTGCGGGTTGAGCTGGTAGCGAAGCATCGCCAGCTGCGCGCTCGACGCCTGGCTCTCCAGCCGCTCGCGCAGCCGAATCTGGTCTTCGAGAAGCAGGAAATAATTGATCCCGTAGTAGAGCGCCGTCCAGGCAGCGAGCAGCGAGAAGTTGAGAAGGAGCGCGCCGAGATAAGCCACGCCCTCCGGCCTCAGCTGCGGCTTCAGGAAGGTCGAAACGCTCCATGTTTCGATCACCGAGAAGACGCCGGCCGCGAGGATGACCGCCGCGAGCGACAGGATCAGCGTCCAGATCGGCTTCATCTGGATGAGTCGTCGGAAGAGGGACGCCATGAGGAGGGTGAGCGAGTAGCCGGTGGCGGTCAGAAGCAGGGTGTGGACCAGCAGCATCCAGCCGAGGTTGTTCGCGATCCCCGACAGCGTGCGGAGGAAGAAATAGCCGCTCCAGCCGATCGACTGCAGGATCCAGAAGGCGCGGTTCTTGTCCTCGAAGAAGGGCTGGTTGAGCCCCATTCCGCGGACGATCGGGTCCGCCGGCGACTGGATCTTCACTCTGTCGGATTCGCGTCGGGAAGCGATCGCTCGCCGCTCTAGGGTCGCACTGTCCGTCGCCATGAGCACTTATATATAGGGACGGTTGATTGGCATGGCGAGAAGCGCGTGACGCGGAGCGCGCGCTTAACAGAAGTTAGTACGATTCCTTGTATTTTTCGCCGAGATCGTTGTGACAACTTAACGGTGCTTCAACTCTCTTTGATTAATCCGTCAGGTCTCACGTGGAACGGCCTAACGGATGTACGAAGCTCCAGATCGCTACAAGCGCTTAGTTTCAGCTCGGCTTCCGGGCGGCGAGTCGGCTGGCCTCGCCGCGAACGAGGCTGGGTCCGAAACGTCCCCGCTGCGCGACGTCCAGCTGATGTCGCGCGCGCACCTGGCGCCCTTCTTCGCTGCTGCGAACATCGTCGCCGCCCTGATGATGGCGGCCAACCTCTGGTCGTCGATCAGCGCGACTTGGCTGCTGCCCTGGGTGATGGCGGTCGGAGCGGTCAATTTCGGCGCCATGCAGATGGCGCGAATCCAGTCCGTTACCTGCGTCGGCCGGTCCGGACGGCCGGTCCCGATGTGGATGATGGTCGGGGAAGTGGCGGCCCGCGCGATCATCTGGCTGAGCGTCCCGCTCTATTTCTACCCGACCTTCGACCCGGGCACGCAGGTTATTGCCGCCTCGCTGATGGCGGGTCTCGGAATCGGCGCGCTCGGCCTTGTCGTCATTCCGCCCTGCGCGACCGCGTGGATGATCTGCTTCACGGCGGGTGTGGCTGGGGCTCTCCTGATCGGCCGCGACACCGTGCCGTTCCAGCACATGCTTTCCATCGTCTTCACGCTCGGCGTTTCCATCTTCGGCGTTCTGACCGTCGCCCGCTGGGCGTTTCACCAGCTCAAGACCAACGCCGACGTCGGCAGCCAGAGCGAGAGCGCAAGCCTCCTGCTCCAGGAATATGAGCAGCGCGGTGTGGGCTGGCTGTGGCAAGTCGATGCGGAGAATCGCGTCAGCTACATCAGCTCGCGCATGACCGCGCTGCTGGGCAAGCCGGCGAATCAGCTTCTCGGCCATTCGCTGCCCGCGCTGCTTGGCGGCCATGCGGAGCTCGGCCGGGTCCTGCTCGAGAAAAAGCCGTTCAACGCGCTCGAGATGGAACTGAAGACACCCCGCGGCGGGCGTTGGATCTCGATTGCCGGCGACCCGATCGTCGACACCGCCGGACGCTTCGAGGGATTCCGCGGCGTCGGCTCGGACATCACGGAAATCCGGCAGACTCAGGAGCGGCTGACCCATCTCGCGAACGTCGACGTCCTCTCGGGCCTCCCGAATCGCGGCCGCGTTCGCCAGCTTCTCGGCGAAGCGCTTCGTGCTGCGACCACCGGCAATCAGCCGTGCGCAATCATGTTCCTCGATCTCGACGGCTTCAAACCGGTCAACGACACCTTCGGCCACCCGAAGGGCGACGCCGTCCTCCGCGCGGTCGCCAAGCGGCTCGTGGACGAGGTCGGCGCCGACGGCGAGGTCGGCCGCATGGGCGGCGACGAATTCGCGATTGTCATCCCGGACGCGCAGAGCCGCCGCAAGGTCGAAGGGCTCGCGGACCGGATCATCGTTTCAATCAAGGAACCCTATCTGATCGACCAGATCGAGATTCAGATCGGCGTGTCGATCGGCTGTGCCTTCGGCCCGATCGACGGCGCTACGGTCGACGACCTCATCCTGAAGGCCGACCTTGCGCTTTACCAGGCGAAGGACGCCGGCCGCGGCGTTGCGCGCTACTTCTCGTCGGAGCTCCAGTCGGAGCAGGAGGACCGTGTCCGTCTCGAATCCGACCTCCGCAGCGCGATCGCCTCGAAGCAGTTCCACCTCGTCTACCAGCCGCTGATCAACGCCCGGAACCAGAAGCTGATCGGCTTCGAAGCGCTGATCCGCTGGAACCATCCGAAGCGCGGCTTCGTGCCGCCGAACGTCTTCATCCCGGTCGCCGAGGAAACAGGCCTCATGCCTGCGATCGGCGAATGGGTCATCGACGAAGCCTGCCGCGCCGCCGCGAGCTGGCCCGAGCCGATCTCCGTGGCGCTCAACATCAGTCCGAAGCAGATCGTGCTTCCGGCGCTTCCGAACATCGTCAGCGAATGCCTCAGCCGCTACAAGCTGCCCGGCAACCGCATCGAGCTCGAAGTGACCGAGGGCGTGTTCCTCGGCGACAACGGTTCGACGCTCGACGTGCTGAAGCGGCTTCGCGCGCTCGGCGTCGGGATCGCGCTTGACGATTTCGGCACCGGCTATTCGTCGATCGGCTATCTGAACAAGGCCGTGTTCCACAAGCTCAAGATCGACGGCAGCTTCGTCCGCGAAGCAGGATCGCGCCCGGAAAATGTCGCCATCATTCAGTCGATCGTACAGCTCGCCAAAAGCTTCCGGATGACCGTGACCGCCGAGGGCGTCGAGACGGCGGAGGACTTCGAGCGGATGCGCGATCTCGGCTGCGACATCATCCAGGGATACCTCTTCGGAAAGCCGCTCGCCTATGAGCGCGCCAACCAGATGGCGCTCGGACTGAGCTCGAAGAGGATGGCTGGCTAACGCCTCCTTCATGGGCTCGTCGCGGCGGCTTTCGCCGGGGGCCGCTTCAGTTTAAGCTGCTCGCGCCTTGCCTCGGGGGAGCATCGCGCTGAACTTATCGAGCTTCGAGAGTACCTTCAGGTATCAAAGCGGCCGAGTGATCGCGTTGGGGCGCGTCATGCTCGCGCTGCTGTTCCTCGTCTCGATCTGGTTCGACCAGAGCCAACCGACCCATTTTGCCGCCCAGACCTACACGTTCATTCTCCTCTACGTGCTGGTGGCGCTCACGCTGGCGCTGCTGACGTGGCGCAACTGGTGGCTGGACGCACGCATCGCCATTCCGGCCCATTTCGTCGACATGGGCGTATTCACCGCAATCGTCTTCTCGACCAACGGCTACACGAGCCCATTCTTCCTTTTCTTCCTCTTGCCCCTTCTCTCGGCGGCCATCCGCTGGGGCTGGCGGGAAACGGCGCTCACCTCCGCCGCGCTGGTTCTCTTTTACCTCACCGCGGGCCTGCTTGTGTCGGGGAGCCAGACCTTCGAGCTTCAGCGCTTCATCGTTCGCAGCGGCCACCTGCTGATCCTTTCCGCATTGCTCATCTGGTTTGGTGTGCACCAGCAGTTCACGCGGCTTTTCTTCGGGGTGGACGAGATCGATCGCCGGATAGGGCGCTCCGAAGACCCGATTCGCCAGGCGCTGGACCTCGCCATGAGTGCCGCGCATGCCCGGTCTGGGGCACTGCTGCTCGGCGCTACCCAGGACGGCCCGTCGGCGGGCCTCGCTGTCGATCACGGGATCGAGCAACCGGTTACGCTCGATCTGCCCCTGTTCAGGGCTGCCGAATCGAAGCTGTTGTTCGACCTCAAGGCAGACCACGCGCTGGCGCGTCGCGAAGACGGCCAATATCGCTTCCTTTCTGCCGCCTCCGTTCTGGGAACCGACGCGCTGCGCGGGCTTGGCGCGCAAGAGGGTCTCGTGGCCAGGATTCATACGGCCGCGCATCGTGGATGGCTGGTGCTGTGGGACATCGGCGATCTTTCCGTCGACTTCCTTGAGCTTGGAGTGGAGCTTGGGAGTGCCGTCGGGGTCGTGCTCGAGCGAAATGCCCTGCTATCGGCGATCGAGGAGGGCGCGGCCGCCCGCACGCGCCTGTCGCTAGCTCGCGATGTCCACGACAATGTCGTCCAATTCCTGGCCGGCGCCGCCTTCCGGGTCGAGGCGATGATCAGGGCCTCGCGGACCGGCAACGAGGTCGAACCCGATCTCAAGGAGCTCAAGGGCCTGTTGATCGAAGAGCAGGGAGAGATTCGAAGCTTCGTCTCGGCACTTCGTCGCGAGCGCGGCCTCGAGCTCACCGAAGCGGTCGAGGAGTTCAGGACGCTTGCCGCGCGCCTCGGCCGGCAATGGTCGATCGATTGCCGAGTTCACGCGGACAGCGCCGACGGCTTCATTCCCATCCGGCTGCAGCTGGACGTGCAGCAGCTTCTCCGCGAAGCGGTCGCGAACGCCGTCCGCCATGGCGGTGCGAGCGAGGTCGACGTCGAGCTCGGCGTCGACGACGGCCAGCTCCGGCTTGAGGTCACGGACAACGGCTCCGGCTTCTTCACCGCCAACGGCGGGACGCCGATCAAGCCGTGGTCGCTCAAGGAGCGCGTCGATCGCGCCCAAGGCTCGCTTTCGCTGCGATCCGACTCCGCTTCGACCAATATTTTGATTACATTGCCATTAAGGGGGGCCAATCCATGACGCGTATATTGCTTGCCGACGATCATCCGATGATCGGCGCCGCGCTCGACGTTCTCTTGCGCGGATCCGACTATGAGCTCGTTGCCCGGGCCGGCACCGGCGGGGACGCCATCGCACAGGTGCAGCGGGAAAAGCCCGACCTCCTGCTTCTCGACGTCAACATGCCTGACCGGTCGGGCCTCGACGTCCTTCGCGAACTTCGCGAGAGCCGGCGCGCGCCCGCGGTCGTCTTGCTCACCGCAGGCATGGACGACAGCCAGCTGCTGATAGCGGACAGCCTCGCTCCGGAAGGCATCGTGCTCAAGACGTCGGATCCCGCCCTCCTGCTCGATTGCATGGAGAAGGTGCGCAAGGGCGAGCGCTGGGTCGATCCCGAAATCGCCGACCGCATCGCGCATGTGAAGGAACGTGTCGCGCGGGCGCCGTCCCTGACGCCGCGCGAGCGTGAGCTCGTCGAGCTCGTCCGCCAGGGCCTCCGCAATCGCGACATCGGCGCCAAGCTTGGGGTCACCGAAGGCACGGTGAAGGTCTATCTCCACGGGATCTTCGACAAGCTCGGCGTCGACAACCGCACCGAGCTTGCGATGCGTGCCGCGGACTTGCTGCGCTAGAGCATCGTTAGGCATTCCTCCGCCTGTCGATCGTGAACGTGATTTCATCTAATCGCAGGCTTGCGACAGTATAACATTGCTCTAAGCGGAGTCGAACTCAGGCGAGGTTCGAGTCTCCGTGAAATTTCAATTCCTTCCGCTCACCGCGGCGGCTGCTGCTTTTCCTTTCACCCCCGCCGGCGCGCAAAATGCGACACCTTCGGCGCCTGCTTCGACGGCGCCGGACACGCAGCCGCCAGCGGGCGATGCTCAGAAGAGCATCGTAATCACCGGCCGCCGGCTCGATGTCGCGCGCGACGCCATCGCCCCATCGCTCGGCGCGAGCCAATATACGTTCGACCGCGAGGCGCTGAACAAGCAGCCCGGCGGCACGAACCTCACGCTCAACAAGTCGCTTCTGCAGGCGCCGGGAGTGACCCAGGACAGCTACGGCACGATCCACGTACGCAACGAGCACGCCAATCTCCAGTATCGCCTCAACGGCGTCATCGTGCCCGAGAGCATCAGCGGCTTCGGAACGACCTTCGACCCCAAGATCGCAAGCTCGATCCAGCTAATCACCGGCACGCTTCCGGCCCAATACGGCTACCGCACCGCCGGCATCGTCAACTTCAAGACCGAGTCCGGGCTCCTCAGCAACGGGGGCGAGGCGGGCATCTATGGCGGCAGCTACGGCTGGCTCGAACCGAGCGCCATGCTGAAGGGCTCGACCGGCGAGTTCAGCTACTTCCTCTCGGGCAGCTATCTCCGCAACGATCTCGGCATCGAGAACCCGCTTCCGACGCGCGACGCCATCCACGACCGCACGACGCAATGGCGGCCGTTCGCCTACGTCTCGGACGTGCTGTCCGACTCCAGCCGCATTTCCGTTTTCGGCGGCAGCTTCATCGGCAATTTCGAGATCCCGAACGTCACCGGCGTCGTCAGCGGGTTCGACGTGAACGGCACGTCGACCTTCGACGCAGTCAGGCTCGACCAGAACGAGAAGGAAATCACCCACTACGCCGTCGGCGCCTACCAATATGCCGGCGACACGCTGAACCTGCAGGTGGCGCCCTTCATCCGTTACTCGGCAACCAAGTTCACGCCTGACCACAACCAGGGCGACATCATCATCAACGGCTTCGCCGATGCCGCGAAGCTGACCAGCCTGGCGACAGGCGTGCAGGCCGACGGCAGCACCGACATCGGCGACAACCACATCGTCCGCTTCGGCCTGTTCTTCCAGAACGAGCATACGACGTCCGACATCATTTCGACCGTCCTCCCGGTCGACGCCAATGACGACCAGACCAGCGACGTGCCGTTCGCGATCGCCGACAAGCATGCCAAGACTGGCAGGCTGTACGGCGCCTACCTCCAGGTCGAGTGGAAGCTGACCCCGAAGCTTACGCTCAACTATGGCGCGCGCTTCGACATCGTGAATGCTTTCACCAAGGAATCGCAGCTTAGCCCGCGCGCCAACCTCGTCTGGAACGCGACGCCGCTCACGACCGTGCACCTCGGCTACGCCCGCAACTTCACGCCGCCCCCGCAGGAGCTCGTCGCCCCCTCGACGCTCGCCCTCTACGACGGCACCACCAAGCAGTTCGAAATCCAGACCGGCGATCCGGTCAAAGCCGAGCGCGAGCATTATTTCGACGCGGGCGTCGAGCAGCGGTTCAATGGCGGCTTCAAGGTCGGCCTCGACGCTTATTACAAGCTCAAGCGCGACCTCCTGGACGAGGGACAGTTCGGCTCGGCCCTCATCCTCTCACCGTTCAACTATGCGAAGGGCTATGCCTGGGGCGTAGAGCTCAGCGGCAACTACACGCACGGCCCGATCGACCTTTACGCGAACCTCGCGCGCGGCGCGGAAAAGGCGAAGGACATCGTCTCGAGCCAGTATTTCTTCGACCCCGCTGAGCTCGCATACATCCACGACCATTACATCTACACCGACCATTCGCAGAACTGGACGGCGTCGGGCGGCGGCAGCTACACGATCCGCAATCGCTTGGGAGCGCTCGTCCCGACGGCGGACTTCGTTTACGGCTCGGGACTTCGCACCGACGACCCGAACGGCGTCGTTCCGAACGGCGGAAAGCTGCCGGGCTATTTCGTGCTCAACGCCGGCCTTGCGCAGAACTTCAGCGGACCGGGCGCGCTCGCCGGCGTCACCATCCGCGCCGACGTGCTCAACCTTTTCGACGCGAAGTATCAGCTGCGCAGCGGCGAAGGGGTCGGCGTCGGGGCCCCGCAATGGGGCGAGCGTCGCGGCTTCTTCGTCGGCGTGACGAAGAAGTTCTAGAAGAACAGCCCAAGCGCCGCGTAGACGTGATAGGAGGTCTGGTGGTCGGCCCAGGTCGGGCCGCCCGACACGAGCAGCGCATAACGGTCGGACAGCTTCAGGATGGAGCCGAGCCCCGCGCGCGTTTGCGCTGTTCCATCCGTCGTGTCCGCGCCCTGGTGCGTGATCTCGGCGCCCACCGACAACCGGTCGCTGAGGTCGTGCGTCACCGCGACGCCCGCTTGCCAGAAGTTGCGGTTCCCCGGTCCCGGATTGATCTCGTAGCCGCCGCCGCCGAACAGGCTCGTGCCGCCGGCGAAGTCCTTCTGCAGCCAAAGCGGCAAAAGGAAGCGGGCCCTTCCGTGATCATCCAGTCCCGAGGTGGGCAGGATGGCACGGGGGAATACGGCCGCCGAAAAGCCATGGTTATCGTCGTCGATGAATCGATATTTGACGGCAAGCTCGACGTCGCCCGTGTCACCCCGCCATCCCTCCTCCGGCTCGTTAGAGAAGTTGAGCGGCAGGGTCGCGGTCAGCTGCACGCCCTTCACGGCGCCGTAGTTGAGATCGAGGCCCGCATCAGCGTCCACGGTCGAATGCCGCCCTTCCGCCGCCGCGAACGCGTAAATCTCCAAATGGGCCGTGTCGGTCGGCGCGGGATCGTCGGTGAGGTAGGGAGGGCCGGCAAGCGCGGACGTGCCGGCGGCCAGCGCCGCAAGTGCCGCGGCAATGCGAAGCTTCACGCCAGTGCTTCGCGCTCGCCGGGATGCCGTCCCGGCCGCTGTGGCAGGATGAGGATCAGCAAGACGATCGCGACCGCAAGTACGGCGGACGCGAGCGGGCGGCTCCATTCGAGCCCACCCTTGGCGACCGGCTTGTCGAGGAAGTCGCCGACCGTTGCCCCGAGCGGCCGCGTCAGGATGAACGCCGCCCAGAACAAGGCGACCCGGCTCACGCGCGTCGTGAAATAAACGACGGCGAGCACGGCCAGCGCGGCGCCGAAGACCAGCGCGCCGCCCGAATAGCCGAGGCCCGCATCGGCGAACCAGTCACCGAGTGCAGTGCCGAGCGTCTGCGAGAGGGTGATCGTGATCCAGTAGAAGGTCTCTTCGCGCGGACCCGTGATGCTGTTGACATCGACGGTGCCCAGCGTCCGGTACCAAGCGAACAGCGACAGAAGCACGCAGGCGAGCAGCAGCAGCGAACCGCCGGGATAGCCGATCCCGAACGACCGGTCCGCGAAGTCGGCGAGCGTGGTGCCGCAGGTGGTGGAGGCGACGATCGTCGCCCAGTAAAGCCACGGGTTGAACTTGCGCGCTCGGATCTGCGCCCAGACCAGCGCGACGAGCAGGACTCCGAAGATGACGGTCCCGATCAGATAGCCGTTCGGGACCGGATGGTCCGTGGTCTCGCCCAGCCACGTCATCGTCACCGTGTCGCCGCCCGTTTCGCCGAGCGTCGTGGCAAGGATCTTGATGATCCAGAAACCCAGCGTGATCGCCGGTACCTTGCTCACCACTGCGTCGACGTCTCGCTGGTTCATGGGCGAGTGGTGGCACAGGAAGGGCGCGGGCGGAAGGTGGAGGGCCCGCCCGCGCCCGAGCCTGTCAAGCGTTGCGAAGCTTCCGGAAGCCCGCGCGCATGTCGTCGACGAGCGGCGTCGTCTGCTCCCACGCCGCGAAATGCGCTCCTTCGGGATGCTTGGCGTAATAGGCCAGCCGCGGGAATGCCTTCTCGGCCCATTTGCGCGGGATCGGGCAGATCTCGTCCGGGAAGGCGCTGACTATGACTGGCACCTTCACGCCCTTCGGCTCGAAGAACGCGAGCTTGTTCTCCCAATAGAGCCGCGCCGACGACACACCCGTCCTCGTCAGCCAGTAAAGCGTGATGTTGTCGAGGATCTCGTCCTTCGTGAAGCCGAGCGTCTCGCCGTCGAACAGCCGCGCGATCTGCCTGTAGGTCCAGATGTCGTGGTCGATGATCCATGCGGCCAGCCCGACGGGACTGTCCTCGATCCCGTACAGCGTCTGCGGCCGGTTTCCCATCTCCTGCGCGTAGCCGAGGCCGTGCTTGTAGAAGAAGCTGACATGCTCGAACGATCTCTTTTCTTCGGCGTCGAGCCCCGCCGGCGCGGGTGCGCCTGCAAGCGCCGCGGCGTTCAGCTCCGGAGGAATCGCGCCGGCCATGTTGGTGTGGATGGCGATGAGGCCCGCCGGTGCCTGCGCGCCCATCTGCTCGGTGATCAGCGCGCCCCAGTCGCCGCCCTGGGCGACATAGCGGTCGTAGCCGAGCCGCTTCATCAGCACGTCCCAGGCGCGGGCGATGCGCGGCGCATCCCAGCCGAGCTCCGTCGGCGCCCCTGAGAAGCCGTACCCCGGCATCGAAGGGATGACGACGTCGAACGCATCTTCCTGCCTAGCCCCATGCGCGGTCGGGTCCGTCAACGGTTCGATGATCTTCAGCTGCTCGATTATCGATCCCGGCCAGCCGTGGGTGACGATCACGGGCAGCGCGTCCTTATGCTTCGACTTCACATGGATGAAATGCACGTCCACGCCGTCGATATTGGTCATGAAGTTCGGATAGCTGTTGATCCTCGCCTCGACCTTTCGCCAGTCGTGCTGGTTTGCCCAATAATCGGCAAGCTTCTGGATCGTCGCGAGCTGAACTCCTTGCGACGCATCATCGACCAACTCGCGGCTGGGCCATCGCGTGGCGGTGATCCGCCGCTTCAGGTCGATGAGGTCCGCTTCCGGCGCGTGGAAGCTGAAGGGTCTGATTGAAGCATCCTGGGCGCCGCCAAGGATGAAGGTCCCCTTCGGTTCGGTCGTCGATGTTCTTGTCGTGGAAGGCTGCGGGGAAGGCGCGAGCTTATCGCCACCGCCGGTCGGCGATGCAGGTTCCGCCATGATTAGTCTCCTGGCATCTCGGGAAGACGCTTACGGCGCGCTGTGCTGGGCCGTCGGGAATGCGGGGTGCGCCACGAACGGGCGGCCGGGGACGCATTGCTCGCGCCATTTCGAGTCGGTCAATCAGGTCCGGCCCGCAGACGGGGCCAAGCGGCGCCGGAAAGCGGCGAAACTAACCGCCGCTGCTGAGGATGGCCTTGCGCGCCGCCCCATATTCCTCGGGCGTGACGCGCCCGTCGCCGTTCGCGTCCGCCAGCTTGCGGAACGCCTCGGCGGCGGCGCTCGACTCCGACGGATCGAGGAGAATGTCGCGGTTGATGTCGAACTTCTGGAGCGCCCAGTTCATCAGCACCCAGTCGCGCTCGAACAACTGCTTCGCCGGCGGGGTCTGGAGGCTAGCGGGCGTCGGTTGCGCGGCCAGCGAAGCTGCCGAGAGAAGAAGGACTGCACCGATCAGCATTCGCATCACGCCGGCCAAACGCGTGAACGGACGCAACGTTCAGCAACGGCGCTGTCCCATTTGGTGACAGGGAGCGTGCCCTAACATTCGGTAACTAACTGGTTATATTGTGAGCAGTTAACGTATGTTTAGCGCGCGGCTTATTGCCTCGGCGGCGCTTGGTCGGAGTGCCGTAAGTATCGAGGCATCGACTGCGGGGGACGGACAAGCTGCAGCGCTAAGGTCCCCGAAGCTTCTTCGTAAAAGCCATGGTTGATGATATCAGCGCCGCATCCGTCTCTGTCGCGCACTTGTGAGTCGCTGCGTGCCACTTGGCAAGGAGACTTCGGATGCCTCCAGAAACCATGCGCCCGGACCCGACTTTCCATCCCTCGCCCAAGCTGGCGATGGCCGCCCCCGCGGAAGAGTTTGCCTATGTCGTCCTGATCAGCGGCGACCGCTCGCAACCGGACGCCTTGGGAGTGCTGGACGTCAAGGCCGGGTCGGACCGCTTCGGCAAGGTCGTGCACACCGTTGAAATGCCGAACACTGGCGACGAATTTCACCACTTCGGCTGGAATGCCTGCAGCTCCGCGCTGTCGCCGCTTTCGGGTCATCCGTTCCTCGAGCGGCGTTACCTCATCGTTCCGGGGATGAGGTCGTCGCGGATCTACGTCATCGACACCAAGCCGCACCCGACGCAGGCCAGGATCCACAAGATCATCGAACCGGAGGAGATCTTCAGCCGGACCGGCTACTCCCGGCCACACACCGTTCACTGCGGCCCCGAAGGCATCTACGTCAGCACCCTTGGCGGCGGCGGGCCCGACGGCACACAAGGCCCGCCGGGCATCTTCATCATGGATTGCGAGACCTTTGAGGTGCTTGGGCGCTGGGAGATCGAGCGAGGACCGCAGAAGCTCCATTACGACTTCTGGTGGAACCTGCCGCGCGACTACATGGTGTCCAGCGAATGGGCTCTTCCTCCGCAGTTCGAGAACGGGGTCGTCCCCGAGGAGCTGCTGTCAAACCGCTACGGCCACCAGCTGCATTTCTGGAATTTGCGCGAGCGTCGCCACGTCCAGACGATCGACCTCGGCGCCAATCACCAGATGGCGCTCGAAGTCCGGCCAGCGCACGATCCGGTCAAGGAATATGGCTTTGTCGGCGTGGTCGTCGACACCACCAATCTCGAAGGATCGATCTGGACCTGGTGGCGGGAGGGCGGCCAGTTCCATGCGGAGAAGACGGCGGTGATCCCGCCCGAACCCGCGGACAAGGACGATCTTCCGCCCTTGCTTCAGGGGTTCGGCGCGGTCCCGCCGCTGATTACCGACATCGACCTGTCGATGGACGACCGGTTCCTCTACGTTTCCTGCTGGGCGACCGGCGAAATGCGCCAGTACGACGTCAGCGATCCGCGCAATCCGAAGCTCACCGACAGCTTCCGGATCGGCGGGATCGTCGGGCACTCGGACGGACCGAACGGACAGGCCTTCCAGGGCGGCCCGCAGATGGTGGAGATCAGCCGCGACGGCAGGCGTGTCTACTTCACCAACTCGCTCTATTCGTCGTGGGATGATCAATTCTACCTCGACGGCGTCGCCGGCTCGATGGTGATGGCGCAGGTCGGCGACGACGGAAAGATGTCGCTGGACGAGACGTTCGCGCCCGAATTTCCCGAAGGGTATCGGGCCCATCAAGTGCGCCTTGCGGGCGGCGACTGTTCGACCGATTCCTTCTGCTACCCGTCCGCCTGAGCAGTGACGGGGGGCAATCCGGCCGATCTATGGATCGCCGTCGTCCTGATCGGCCTCTATCATGGGATCAGCCCGGGGATGGGGTGGCCGCTGGCGGTATCCGCCGCTCTTTTCGAGGGACGCCCGGCCGCACTGCTCAAGGCGTTGCTTGCAATCGGCATCGGCCACCTGGCTTCGATCTGCGTCGTCCTGCTCCCCTTCGCCGCGCTCCAAATGCTGGTTGCGCGCGCAACCGAGGTCCGGGTCGGCGCCGGCCTGCTTCTCGTCACCTTCGGTCTATTGCTGCTGGTTTACCGGCGGCACCCGCGGATGCTTGCCCGGATCAGGCCGGATCAGCTGCTCCTGTGGGGGTTCGTGATCGCGCTGGCGCATGGCGCCGGACTAATGCTGGTTCCGATGTATCTCGCGATCGCAGCGCATTTGGGCCCCATGGCGGCCGGCTCGCGAGACCTGATGACGTTGATGGCCGTGTCCATGCTTCACACCGCCGCCATGGTCGCGAGCGGCGGTGCGGTGGCGTGGCTGGTTTACCGTCACCTCGGACTGCAGTTTCTCCGCAAGAGCTGGTTCAACCTGCAAAGCCTGTGGGCGTTAAGCCTGATCCTGATCGGATCTGTCAGCTTGCTTTCCACTGGGGCCGGTTATTCCTGACCCGCGTTACCGCAGCTCGGTCGACGCAGGCTTTTGCCTGATGACGGCCTTGTTCAGGCTTTTCGACCAGCCGGCGACCTCATATCCGCGTTCCTTCAGGCAGCCTTCCATCGCCGCCTTGATGGACCGTTCCTTCTTCGCCCGCTTCATCTTGGACATGCCCCACGCACCGCCCACGATCGCGAATGGCAGGAGGACGATGGTCGCGCTCGCAGCAGCGAGCCCCGCATAGCCGCCGACGGCCGCTGCTGTCGCGCCGCCGACTGCTGCGGTACCCGCTCCCGCCGCCACGCCGGCGCCAGCCGAACCTCCCCTGCCGCTGAGATCGAGCTTGCCCGCGACGAGAAGCTGGTGGCAGTCCGCGTACGCCGTGTCGAATTGCGCCTGGTCGGCCGGCGCGGCCGCCAGGGTCGGCGTGAACTCGCGCGGTCGGGATGAGCACGCCTCCAATGTCAGGCAGCAGATAAGCGCCAGTCCACAGATTCTCGCTTGCATGTCGGTTCCCCCAACGCCGCGCGAAGCCGCGCGCCCCACAGAGAACTGCCAGCTATTCCAATGTTTTACCAGCCGCCAAATTTGCCGCCCAGCGGTCGATGATCCTATCGAACTTTGCGCAAAACGTAGATGAACGGAACGGCGGCTATTTGGCGCTTAGCCGCTTTGCGAGCTCGTCCTGCTTGAGGAAGTCCTCCATCATTTCCGACACCCGCCGCCGCGGCCCGAGGCGCATTGGAGAATGCTCGCCGTACCAGCTTGCCCAGACCTCGCCTTTTTCCAGGCTGAAGACGATGCCGTCCGCCGATCGGTCGGGACCGCGCCTTCGGAGGCCAGCGACCGTGGACCTGACCGCAATCGCAACCCCGATCATGACCGCTGAGGAGGCGAGGAAGATCGTTGCTGCATCTACGAAACATGAGAGTCCGTAAGTCGGTGCGCCTCCCAACATGCCGCCTAGGACAGCGACAGCGCCCAGCGCAACCGCGCCCGCTACCCACCAGGGCAACAGGATCGCCGAGAGCAGGACGAACGGCAGGTAAGGCGTAAACTCGCACCCCGTCACGACGCCGCTGACGGCAAGACGGACGAGCGTTGGAAGGCAAAGCGCGACCAGTCCGAAAAGGAGCGCGCGCCAGCTCGAAACCGGCGGAGCGCTGAGCCATCGCGTGAATGCGGCACGAACCATAATACCTCTCTTCCAGCCACTTCTTCAGCACCAGATTCGCCGCACGCAATGCGGGATTCCTTTGAAAACCGGCCTCCGTTTCACCCGATGGCGGCTTGCATGCAGACAGGCCAGCTATCGTGTCGCCACAGCCGAATGCCGGCCACCACAAGCAGAAGAGGCAAAAGGCTCGCCCCGACGAAGTGCGCGATGGCGTCGTCAAGCCGCTTGTCGACCGTCATGAAGGTGGCGATATTCCCTGCCGTTCCTAAAAAGGCTTGAAGCAAGGCCGCGAGGCCTCCCCATTTGCAAGCACGTGCCGCGGCCGCGCGCGTGGTCAGGCTCGGCCAGATCGCCATTTTGGGTCCTGCCGCTAGCTACGCGTGCGGTGCCAAGGCGCCCCGCACCGCCTTCAGCAGCGCATCCGCCCGGAAAGGCTTGGCGAGGAGCGGCGCATCGGGGGCGGTGCGCTTGACGGCGTCGGTCTCACTGTAGCCAGACACGAACAGGATCGGCAGGCCGCCGGCTTTCGCGCGGATCTTCCTGGCGACCTCGGCGCCCGACAGGCCGGGCATGATGAAGTCGATGATGACGAGGTCCGCCGGATTGCGCCGAAGCTCGGCGAGGCCTTCGTCTCCATCGCTCGCGGAGCGAACCCGGTAGCCCTGCTCCTCGAGCGCGTCGACGATGAAGCCGCGAACGTCGGGATCGTCGTCGATGACGAGCACGGAGGCCGAATGCCGCTCGGCCTCCGAATGGGCCTGCTCGGCTCCGGCGCCCGCGGCGTCGCCGACGGCGACCGTGTCCGCCTTTCGGAACAGCAGGCTCACCGCCGTTCCCTCGCCAAGCCGGCTTTCGATCCGCGCCGCCCCGCCCGACTGGCGCGCCATTCCATAGACCATCGACAGGCCGAGCCCGGTACCCTTGCCCACTTCCTTGGTCGTGAAGAACGGCTCGAACGCGCGTTCGACCACTTCCGCGGGCATGCCGCTGCCGGTGTCGGTGATCGTCAGCTTTATATAGTCGCCGTCCTCCAGGTCCGCGTCCTTCTCGATCCGGACGGGCCGGGTTGCGAAGGTGAGGACGCCGCCGTCGGGCATCGCGTCGCGCGCGTTGATCGCGAGGTTGAGGATCGCGACTTCGAGCTGCGTCGGATCGGCCATGACCGGCATCAGCACCTCGTCGAGGTCGAATTCCTTGCTGATGCCGGGGCCCAGCACGTTGCGCAGCAGCGGCCGCATGTTCTCGATGAGCGGCGCGACGAGGGTCGGCCGCACCTCGAGCCGCTGGACCCTGCTGAACGCGAGCAACTGCGCCGTCAGCCGCGCCCCACGCTCGGCCGCGGCAAGCGCGTTCACCGCATATTGCTTGAGCTTTTCCTGTTCGGCGCGCTTGGCGATGATGTCGAGGCCGCCCACCACCACCGTCAGCAGATTGTTGAAATCGTGCGCGATGCCGCCGGTGAGCTGGCCGAGCGCTTCCATCTTCTGGCTCTGGCGGAGCTGTTCCTGCGCGAGCTTGAGGTCGGTGATGTCGCGCGCTTCAAAGAGCAAATAGATGACCTTGCCGTCGGGCCCCTGCACCGGCTGCACCGAGACGTCGAGATAGGCGGTCGGCGCGCGCTCGCGGTCCATCCGCACTTCCTGCTCGAACAGCCTGCCAGACGCCGCGACCTTCACCGCCCGCTTCATCAGCTCGACGTGCTGCGGGTACATGCGCATCGTCGGCGCGTCCCAGATCTTGCGCCCGACCGCCTCGCGCGCGTCGATCGCCCGCCACGGCGCCTCCTTGCGGTTCAGCTCGACCACCGTCCCGTCCGGCTCCATCAGCACGAGGACCTCGAGAACGGTATCGAAGACGGCGCGGAAACGAGCCTCGCTGTGCGCCAGCGCGTGCGTGCGCTCATCGACCTGCGCCTTGAGCTGGAGCTCCGCCTCCTTGGCGAGGGTGATGTCGGTCGCGACGCCGATGAAGCCGACCAGCTCCCCGCCCGGGCCAAAGCGCGGCTGCGACACCGAGCGGAGCCAGCGCCACTGGCCGTCGAAGCGCCGGTAGCGCCCCTCGAGCGTGAACGCCTTCTGCGTATCCTCGCCCGCGATGCTCTCGGCGACGATACGGTCGACGTCGTCGGGGTGGATGCGCGTGCGCCAGTCGATCGTCCGCACCGCCTCGCGGTCCCCGTGCGGCCCGGAAACGAAGTCGACATAGGCGTCGTTCACGAACTCGCGCACGCGGTCGAGCCTCGTCACCCACATCATCGCCGGCGCGCTGTTGGCAATTCGCCGGAACCGCGCCTCGCTCTCCTTCAGCGCCCGCTCGGCAACGCGCTGCTCGGTGACGTCCTTCACCACTGCGACGAAGCCGATGACTTCACCGCCTGGGCGGACCCACGGCACATATTCCGACTGGGCGACGAGCGCCCCGCGGGTCGGGTGGTCGAGCTCGGCGACGAAGAACTGGTGCTCACCGGCAAGCGCGCCCTCGACCATCGGCTTGCGATCGAGGAAGGCCTGCTCTCCGATGACCTCGGCCATCGTCCGCCCGACGATCTCGTGCCGCGGCTTCTCGAGCCAGTCGGCGAACAGCTTGTTGATGAACTGCAACCGCGCGTCGCGGTCGTAATAGGCCGTCATCACAGGAAGCAGATCGGCGAGCGCGAGCATCCCCGGCCCGGTGAACATCTCCGGCGGCAGGTTGCCGGGAAGTGGCGCCGAGAGGTCCCCCGAAGGTGCGGCCGGAGCGCCGCCGCCGCGCGGGACACGCGCCCGCACGGCCCTCCTTCCATCCCCCTTCGCGCCCGCGTCGGCCATTGCTGCAGATTAAGCCATTTCGAACGTGAGTCGATGACTAGAAGTTTATGGCTGGCGGACCGCCCGATAGCCGCCCGGCACCTGCCGGTACCATTCGCCGCTGCACTGGAAGTAGGAGGCCCCGCTCTCGATCAGCTTCATGCATCCGCCCGGGAGCGATTCGTAGAGCTTGCCGAGCGCATAGGGCTTGCGCGGCGGCGGCGGCGGAGGAGGCGGCTGAACCACGACCGGCACCTCGCGAATGACCTCGCGCTCGTAATAGACCTCCGGCGCTTCGAGGATCACGAAGCCTCCGTTGCCGTGGAAATGCCCGTGCATGCCAAAGCCCGGTGGCCGTGGCGGCGGCGCGGTCGGCACTCCGTTCGGCCACGGATTGGGTGAGGCGCCCGCGGCGGCTGCCGTCACGGCGGCCAGCAAGGCAGGCAGGAGGTGAAGAGCCTTCATCGTTCCGGACTCCAGGCGCGCTCTTACCAGCCCGCGATGAACGCAGCCAGTCCGGCGCACCGCGCCAGTGCCGCCCGCTGCAAATTTTTGGTTCGTTTATAGAAAAATATCTTTCCAAATAGGATTTCACCTGCTCCAAACGCACGAATGAAGCATCACGAAGGCCCGCGGCCGAAAACGGCTCCGCTGATACTCCCACGTTCGAAGAGCTGACCGCCGATCCCGAGATCGCGGCGCTGCTCGAGTTCAAACCGGTCCTGCGCAAGCGCAACGTGGAGGGGGTCTGGACGCCGAAGCTTCAGCGTGAGCTCGTCGCCCGGATCGCGGTCCACGGATCGCCTGCTCGGAGATGGGCAAGAGCCCCGACGGCGCGATGAAGCTTTACCGTTCGCCGCGAGCTTCCGGGAGGCGTGGCACTCCGCCATCGAGCTTGCGAAAAGCCGCCTGGCACAGGACGTGGCCGGAATTCGGCATCTCTTCGACATAAGCTCGCGATTGCTGGCGCAATCGCTCCCTTATGCTCGGTGCCTCATTCTTCCCCCATTCGTAGCGCCGCAATAAACGCCTCCTGCGGGATCGACACGCTCCCATACTCCCGCATCCGCTTCTTGCCCTCTTTCTGCTTCTCGAGCAGCTTCCGCTTCCGCGTCGCATCACCGCCATAACACTTCGCGGTCACGTCCTTGCGCAGCGCGGCGATCGTCTCGCGGGCGATAATTTTGCCGCCGATCGCGGCCTGGATCGGGATCTTGAACAGGTGCCTCGGGATTAGGTCCTTCAGGCGCTCGCACATGCCGCGGCCCCTCGCCTCCGCGTTGGCGCGATGGACGATCATGCTCAGCGCATCGACCGGCTCGTTGTTGACGAGGATGCTCATCTTCACGAGGTCGCCCTCGCGGTGGCCGACCTGGTGATAGTCGAAGCTCGCATAGCCGCGGCTGATCGATTTCAGGCGGTCGTAGAAGTCGAACACCACCTCGTTGAGCGGAAGCTCGTAGCGGAGCATCGCGCGGGCGTGGCTTCCGGTGCCGACATAGGTCAGGTCCTTCTGGATGCCGCGGCGGTCCTGGCAGAGCTTGAGGAGGGTGCCGAGATATTCGTCGGGGACGTAGATGGTGGCGTCGATCCACGGCTCCTCGATCATCTCGATCCGGTTGGGGTCGGGCATGTCGGCGGGGTTGTGGAGCTCGATCGTCTGCGCGGGCTCGTTCTTCGAGTGGCTGAGGTGGATTCGGTAGACGACGCTCGGCGCGGTGGTGATGAGGTCGAGGTCGTACTCGCGGGTCAGGCGCTCCTGGATGATCTCGAGGTGGAGGAGGCCGAGGAAGCCGCAGCGGAAGCCGAAGCCTAGCGCGGCCGAGGTCTCCATCTCGAAGCTGAAGGAGGCGTCGTTGAGCCGGAGCTTGTACAAGGAGTCGCGGAGCTTCTCGAAGTCGTTGGCGTCGACCGGGAAGAGGCCGCAGAAGACGACCGGCTGGACTTCCTTGAAGCCGGGGAGCGCCTCGGGCGCGGGCTTCTTCGCATCGGTGATGGTGTCGCCCACGCGGGTCTCGGCGACTTCCTTGATCTGCGCGGTGATGAAGCCGATCTCGCCCGGGCCGAGCTCGGAGAGCTGCTCGATCTTCGGGCGGAAGCAGCCGACGCGGTCGACGAGGTGGACGGTGCCCGCAGCCATGAACTTGACCTGCGCGCCCTTCTTGAGCGTGCCGTCGATGACCCGGACGAGGATGACGACGCCGAGATAGGGGTCGTACCAGCTGTCGACGAGCATCGCCTTCAAGGGAGCGTCCGCGTCGCCCTTGGGGGGCGGGATCTTGGCGACGACGGCGTTGAGGATGTCCTCGATGCCGATGCCGGTCTTGGCGCTGGCGAGGACGGCTTCACTGGCGTCGAGTCCGATGATCTCCTCGATCTCCTGCCGTACGCCTTCCGGGTCCGCGGCGGGGAGGTCGATCTTGTTGATGACGGGCACGATCTCGTGGTCGTGCTCGATCGATTGATAGACGTTGGCCAGCGTCTGCGCTTCGACGCCCTGCGCGGCGTCGACCACTAGGAGGGCTCCTTCGCACGCGGCTAGCGACCTGCTCACCTCGTAGGCGAAGTCGACGTGCCCCGGCGTGTCCATGAGGTTGAGCTCATAGCCCTGCCACTCGAGCCGCACGGTCTGCGCCTTGATGGTGATCCCGCGCTCGCGCTCGATGTCCATGTTGTCGAGAACCTGGGAGGTCATCTCGCGCGCGGTGAGGCCGCCGGTGGCCTGGATCAGCCGGTCGGCGAGCGTGCTCTTCCCATGGTCGATGTGCGCGATGATCGAGAAGTTACGGATGCGGTCGATTTTCGTCATTTCCCGCGCCCGCTAGCAGAGGCGGTGGGGGGTCGCCAGCGGGCTACTTGTCCAACTTCCGCTCCGCAGCTTCGCCGGAGGCCAGCGCGGCCTTCATGTCGCCGGCATCGATCTTGGCCATCATTTCTTTCGCCGCATTGGCGAACTTCCGGCCGTGCGGATTGTAGGCGATGGGGACCAGTTCCCGGCGCGCCTTGGCCGCATCGCCATCTCGGACATAGGCGAGCGCCGAATCCATGCGGAGACCGAGGTCCTGCGGCGCGAGGTCCGAAGCATAGTGGAGCGCCGCGATCGCATTGGCGGTCGGCGCCACCCCTTCCTCGGCATAAGCCTTGTAGAACTCCATCAGCGGCTCGGGATCTTCCTTGTCGAGGGAATTCGCCGAGATGAAGATCTTGCGCGCCTGCGAGAACATGGCGGCCCGTTCAGGCCCCTGGACCGAGGCCGCGCGAGCAGCGACGGCCTTGCCTTTGAGAACCATGGCGTCGGTGTCGCGCGCGTTTGCGGCGAGCGCCCGGTCCGCCCCTTTCTCCGCCGCATCGGGATGCCTCGCGTCGAGCTCGGCCTCGGCCAGCGCCGTTTCGACGAGCTCGTCGCCGGGATAGCGCGCTTCCACAGCCCTCACTTTCGCGGCGAGCGCTTCCGCCTCGTTCGCCGAAACGCCGTTCTTCGACTGGATCAGCAGCGGCATGACTTCCGATCCGCCCGCGCTCAGTTCCTTCACCTGGACCGGCGCGAAGCTGACCGCGCTCGCCGGAACTTTGACGAAGTGGAGCGTCCCGCGATGCAGATAGCGCTCGAGATCGCGGTCGAGCTTCCCAATATCGCCGAACGCCTGCTTCGCCGCATCGAGCGCCGGAACGCCATTGGCCAGCGCCATCAGGTAAGCCGCGAGCTGGCCCTGCCGCGACGGCTCGAACGTCAGGTAATGGGTCAGCAGCCAGCCGCGGCCGTAGATGGACTCGAACTGCTCGCCGTTGATACGGTCGTAATCGCCCGACAGCATCGTCGCGATCGGAAGCCGGTCGCCGCCGACCAGTCCCTCATAGCGATGTATCGCAGGGAGCCCGAGGCGGACCGACTCGTCGGCTTCGAACTGGGCGGTCGACATGAACTCGGCGAACCCTTCGACCAGCCATTGCGGATAGGGAACGCGCAGGTCCTGCATCATCAGATGGTGCGCATATTCGTGGAGCAGGATGATGTTTTCGCCGACGCTCGTATTGGGCGCCGTGCGGACGATGTGCGATCCTGCCGCGAACACGGGGTGCTCGTTCGACTGTTCGCCGGGGCCCACGAAGGCGACAGAGCCCGAGACCCGGCCGTCATAGAACCCCAGCACGGAGCCACTGTCGTCGCCGATCAGGCGCTGGACCTCATCGGACGTGTCCAGGCGGTAGACGGTGAGCCGGTTGCCCTCGCTCAGCGGCAGATCGTCCATCCCGCGAACGGACCTCACCGCGCCGTCGAACTTCTCGAGGTTCTCGGCGAATTGCTTGAGCCGCTCCGGGCTCTGGTCCGAATAGATGACGAAATGTTCGGAGCTGGCGCGATACCAGGCGGCGGTGGACGGCGCGCTCAACACCAGCGCCGCAAATGCGCAAAGATACGCACGCATCTTCAAAATCTCCCCCAAACACGGGCGTGAATCCCGGCGAGCAGGATTCACAAGAAGCTGTGCGGGGTCAACAACCGTAGCGTGTCAGCGGTCGCGATTGCGCCGACGCTTCATCGCCCCGACTTGTCTGCGGCCGCCTGCATGGCCGGCTGGCACATGATCAGGCGCATCATCCCCGCGTCCTTGTCCGTGTCAGGCGCAGCTTTCAAAGCGTTGAACTCGGCTTCGAGTGCCGCTTCGGCTGCGGCGAGAGCGGCGCCGGACTTGTCCTTTACGGCCAGCTCGTGCGCCTTGTTCGCATTGGAGGTGAAATCCTTTGCTTCCTCACCGTCGGAAAGCGTGCCTGCCAGGCGATATTGCGCATAACAGCTGGCCATCACCGGGCTTACGACGGACGGAACCGCCAGCGGATGAAGCTTGAGAGGGGCCGGCGAGGCGGCGGCGGCATAGAGCGGCGTGCAACGGCCGACTTCAGCGAGAAGCGCCGCTTCACCCTCGTCCTTGACCTTGAGACCCGCGTCCATCGCAATCGCAGCCAGCAGGTCGTGGGCGTCTTCAGTCGAAAGCTCGGCATCGTTGGCGATCGCGGCCTGGACCTCGGCGGATAGCCGGGCTGCGGCCGATCGACTGGGAGATTTCGGGTTCGTCGGCCGATTTGCGGCCAGCCATTGTCCGTAACCGGCGCAGCGCATCTCGGTTATCCTCGCCGGCGAAAGCGTCGACATGCGCATGAGCTGATCGACACCAAGTCGATTAAGCGGGTCGCCCTCTTTGACGGGCTGCGCTGACAATGAAGCGCTGACGATCAAACTCAGCGCGCCAACGATCATTACCGACTTCATGAACGCCCCTGACATGTAGGCAAGGTGATCGAGGGTCTTCGGCCGCTCGTCAACGCCGAGTGCAATGACGGATGTGGTTCCAAGCCCGCGATAGTCAGCTTTCGACCCATTCCTGCCATTAGCCAGGGACAGCGACCCCGTCCTAATCCGATAGAAGTCATTAACCGTCAGCTAGTTGCGGGCCGGGATTGTTTTGATACTTCTCAATACATGGGTATCGAGGCGAGTGGTCCGCCGGTGCCTCGACGTGCGGACCGAGTTGCGCTTGTAGCCGAGGTTGGTGTCAGACGTGCGGGCGTGAAGCCCTTCCGTGTTCGGGCCTTCGATCTCTCTCCAGCGGGATGCAAAATCGAGTTCATCGAAGTGCCGTCCGTTGGCGAGCGTGTGTGGGTCAAGTTCGACGCGCTCGAAGCACTCGAGGGGACCGTTCGCTGGACCGAAGGACACGTTGGCGGAGTGCAGTTTGAGCGTTCCCTCTATGAGCCGGTTTTTCGGCGGCTGGTCGGATAGCAATGCCGCGCGAGGAAAGCCCCAATGCTCAACCGACAGAGCGGACACGGCGATTAGAAGATGCGATCCGCGAATGCCGCGAGCTTTCGGAAGAGGTGGAAAAGCTCATCGACCGTTCAAGCCACATCGGCTGCCCGTCGAACGAGCATGCGCCACCATCAGAAGCGCAGGACGACGGATAGGCCACCTTTCACCGCAGCTGACAGTTACATCGTATACTACCGGCGAGTGTCCGCTTCGGCACAGCGCGGACCCTAACTCGTTCGATCCTCGGGAACTGTCCTTTCTCTTGATTTGTTTGAGCCGTCCGTGGCTCAGGTGAGTTTGAGTGTTGGACAAAGATCGAATTAAAATCGCTCGGCTCGAGCGATTAAATGATGACCTCCAGCGGAGCCTCCGGCGTTGCCGCTACATGCTCCACGATTACGAGGTCCGGCTCACAGCCAACTTAAACGAGCGGCACACTGCCCCCAAGAAGCAAGAGAGCAAAGCGGGCTGACGACCTGGCGGTTGCTTTAGAACGGGGACCGACGTGCGCTTCCTTGCCTTCGTGAGTGACCGCCTGGTGTCGGCTTTCCACCCATTGCGGACATTAGCCGGGCGATGAGGTTGATCGTACCGGCTGGGCTGCCGGGTTTTGGTCGCACCCGAGGCTCCGGCAACTTAGGCGGGCAAAAACCCAAGAAACGTCAACTCGCCGGGGCCGGCGTTCGCTAGATTCAAGCGATGAGGACTCCTGCTTCTAATGGCGAGCCTGGCCGGCCGGCCGCACAACCGGAGCGTCGAGCAAGAGAAGTGAGGCAACGAACGCCTCGCAGTGAGCTCGGGACGATGCTGCGCAGCCGCTTCGCGCAGAATGTCCGGCAGTTCCGGCGGAAAAGAGGGATGACTCAGGACGAGCTCGCCTGCGCCGCGGGGATCGGCCGTTGCTTCGTCAACCAGATCGAGCGCGGGCGCTTCAGCGTGACGTTGGAGACGGTGGCCGTGCTCTCCGCCGCGCTCGGGATCCCGCCGAGCCAGCTGATACAATCCAGTAATCCAACCAGCGACTAACCGGCAGCGCTGCGCCTCTGCCGGGGCGGGCGGCCGAACGCCCGTTTGTGGGCGTGGCTCAAGCTGCTGCCACCCGCGAACCCGAACTCGTCGGCGACGGTCGATATGGGGATGCCGGAGCGTTCCGCCTTTTCCATTGCGAGCTTGAGCCGGAGCTTGCGGTGGTAAGCCGCGGGCGTTTCCCCGAAGCAATGCTGAAACCCGGCGAGCAGGTGAAAGGGCGAGACCGCGACGGCCCTTGCAAGCTCATTGAGGTCAACGCTGCGCCCGGTCGTCGAATGGAGATAGCATTGCGCGAGCATGGCGCGCCTCACCATCTCGAAGCGCGTCGAAGCCTTGGCTCCGCGCGCAGCCGCCGCCTGGGAAAGGACGCGGGCGGCGAGGTTCGGCAGTTCGGCCCGGAGCGAGCCGATGATCTGCTTCGCCACCTCGGGCTTGTCGGGCCGTGGCGCCCAGAGCGTCTCCACCCCCTTGTGCAGTATCATGCCTAACGGCGTGCATTCGGCCGACATGACTAGCGGCGATCGCAACCATTCAAGATCATCCGCCGACACATGCACCAGCGTGCAGAGGCCAAGGGTGCCGCGCCGATCGGGATTTCGAACGTCGCCCGCAGCGCCATCGCGGTGCGATGCGATCATCACTTGGCCCGCCTCGACCTGATGACCGCGGCCGGCGAGGCTGTAGGATTCGCGGCCGCGCGCGACGTAGCGGACCGAAAGCGCCTCGGCGCCGGAGCTGAATTCGGACCCCTCGACGATGTTCGAAAGCACGACCACATCGCTGTCGGGACGCCTGTTCGCCTTATTCTCCAGCTTGCCGTGAATTTCCGCATAGGCGACGTCGTGACTGCCGCGTTCCACCTTCGCCCTCCCGTCCATGCGTCGGATAAATAACGAAAATAGGGGTCTAAATTCCATCCCGGAAGACGAGCGGCAGGCTCCGCTCGACGAGCGAAGGTCGAGGCCCGAGTGAAGCCGCCGGTCAGCGGGCGATGATCTCCGATCCTTCCAGCCAGTTTCGAAGCCGATCGTGCTGGAGCCGGGCGTAATCCCGATCTTCCTGCCTGAGCTGGGGATCCTCCAGGAAAACATGGACGAACTCGTCGGTGTAATCCGGTTCGTCCTGCCGCTTGAGATCGTTGAGGGCGCGGTCGCAGAGGCGTTTCACCTCGGCCCAGTCGACATGGGGGGCCTGCTCGGCCTCGAGGATTGCCTGAAGCGTCGACCTCAGTTCGTTCAAGGTCATCGAGACAGGATACGCCGACTAGCGCCGGCTGTCAGTCCTGCCTGCTGTCGAGCGCTTTACGGAGGGCGCTCTGCAGGGGGGCGAGCCAGGGGGCGTAGTTACGCCAATAGTCGACGCCGTCGCGGTTGATGGGCTGGCGCACCTGCTCGCGCTTGGGGTGTGGACCGCGCGCTTGTTGGCGTGGAAGTCGAGGCAGGTGGGGTCGAACGGAAGGCCGACATAGTCGAGCATCCGGCGCACCTCGGCTTCCGGATCCTCGATCAGATTCTCATTGAGGCATGGAGGATGGCGCCGGGCTGGACCGCGTCGAAATGGCGCATCAGGCGGAGGTAATCGGCGTAGAAGCGGCCGATCGATTCCAGGCTGTAGGCGAAGGTGACTCCGGTCGCGTAATGCTGCTTGAACGGGTCGACGTTCCGCGGTCCAGTATGGCGTGGGTGGCGAGTTCAAGTATCGCCTGAACACCAAGGCGCCGATGGCTGTCGGCCTCGGCTTCTCGGCCGCCGGTCACGACAACAACAGCGCCCGCATGAACCTCTCGGGCGAATTCTAAGGCGCGAATGAAAGAGGGCCCGGCGGCGCTTGGGTGTCGGCGGGCCCTTTTTTGTGTCTTGAGTTGATGCGGCCTGCAGCAGGCCGCGGAAGCTGGCTAGCGGGGCCGCTTGCCGCTCGCTGCCCGGCGATCTTGGCTGCGCCGGTCGGGCGCCGTGATGTTCTCCGCCGCGGTTTGGGTTTCGACATCGGCCGGTTCGTCGATCCCGAGCGATGCGCGGATGACCGCGCCCGAGACGGCCTTTCCGAACAGCCATCCCTGGCCATCCGAGCAGCCGAGCCGCTGCAGCCGGTCCCTGGTGCCGTCGTCCTCGATGCCCTCGGCCGTGATAGGAAGCTTGAGCGCGTGTCCGAGCGACAGGATCGTGCTGACGATCGCGTCGCTTTGCGCGTCGGCAAGGAGTGACGAGACGAAACTCTTGTCGATCTTGATCCGGTCGAACGGCAGCGACTGAAGCTGCGACAAGGACGCGTAGCCGGTGCCGAAGTCATCGAGCGAGATGGTTACGCCCATGTTCTTGAGGCTCTCGACTATGGTGAGCGCGGTCTCGCGATCCTCGAGGAAGGAGGACTCGGTGATCTCCACTTCGAGGCGGTTCGCCGCGAAGCCGGTCTCGGCGAGGAGCTTCAGGATGCGCTCGGCAAGCTGGGAATCCCGGAACTGGACCGGCGAGATGTTGACGGCGATCTTGAGGTGACTGGGCCACGCACGGGCGTCGCGGAGCGCCTGGCGCATGACGCTGAGCGACAGCTCCGCGATCAGTCCTGACCCTTCGGCGACGTTCATGAAGCCGTCCGGCTCGACCAGGCCCTTCGAGGGGGACTCCCATCGAGCGAGGACCTCGAAGCCGGTCAGCTTGCCGGTGCCGAGATCCATCTGCGGCTGATAGTAAGGGACGAACTCGTTGGCCGCGATTGCGTCGCGGATCTCGTCCTCGAGGCGGGTGCGGTCGAGGAGCTCGCGCTCCATCCGGTCATCGAACCAGATCTGGCGGTTCCGCCCTGCGCGCTTGGCCGCGTACATCGCGATGTCCGATCGCCGAAGAAGCTCCTCGGCGGAGAGGCCGCGCTCGATGCGCGAGATTCCGATGGACGCCGAGACATGGGCGGTGGCGGTGCCGAGCACGATCGGCTGGGCGATCGCGTCGATCATCTGCGCGACGGCGATGGTGACCTGCTCGTCGGGAACCTTGGGAACGAGCACCGCGAATTCGTCGCCACCGAGGCGCGCGCAGCAGGAGCCTTTGGGCGCAAGCTCGCCGATGATGCCGGCGGTGCGCTTGAGGACCTCGTCCCCGACGACGTGGCCGTAGAGGTCGTTGACCTTCTTGAAGAAGTCGAGGTCGAACAGAAGGAGCTTGCTTCCGGGGCAGGCCGAAATGGGGTCGGCGAGGACCCGCATCAGCTCACGCCGGTTGGCGAGGCCCGTCACATGATCGACGAAGGCGTTGGCATGGGCCGCCTGCTCGGCAAGCTCGTTGGTGGCGAGGGCCGCGCGCAGATCCTTCGAGCGCCGCCAGGCGAAGAGGATCACCGCGATGTTCAGGAGGAAGGCGATCGCGGAGCGCCTGTCGATCCCGGAATCGATCGATCCGGAAAGCGCCGCCGCAACGATGTGCTGCCCGGTCGGGATGAAGATGAAGAGCGCAGCGAGCGCCGCGCAGCTCGTGATGAGATGGCTACCCGCAAGCTCTCGCGCCGCCTGCATCGTTGACCGGTGTTGTGATGCCCCGATGGTCATTCATCAGGCTTTGCACCATCGCGGTGAATCTAAAGTAAATGAGCGTGACGTTTGTGCTAGTGTTTCTGTAGGTGCTCGGACGCCTCGGGGACGATGTGCGGGCTCTTCTGAACGTTGCGGTGACCGAGCCAGCCCGAGCTGATGGCGATCGCCAGCAGGACAAAGAGCGCGACGGCGGCAGCCATGAGAATGCAGCCGCGCCGGTTCGATTTCGCATCCTCTGGAAGGGATTCCCGCATGACCGAATAAAGTGCCTCGACCCCAAAGGTTGCCGCACGCGGTCACAGCGCCGCGAAAATGCGACAAAGCGCCGTCTGGTGTTGCGAAAAGGGCGGGCGGAGGCCCGGCGGCCCCGCCCGTCTGACGCATCCAGGCGCGCTACGGCGCCGTTACTTCGGGCATTTGTGCCCGGTGCAGGTCGTGGTGTCCGTCTGCTGGTTGGTGAGATTGCCGTTGCCGTCGGTCGTTTCCTGCGTGGTGGTCTTGGCACCGCCGTCATAGCCGTCCGGCATGTTGCCCGGCTTGGTCGTCACTTCGGGATAGACGCACTTCGAATCGGACCCGCTCTTGTAGTAGGTCCCGCCGTTCGCTTCGCACTGCGTCTGCGACCAGGATTCTGCCTGCGCGGCAGTCGTTGGAATTGCCATTGATGCGACCGACACGATCGAGGTCGCGATCAATGAAACGGCTCCTGTCGATGAGATGAGTTTTCTCATGGTTGCCTCCGAGCCTTCATATGACCGGTGGCGGTTCGAAGCCTCCAACCCTGCTTCGGCCCCATCGGGGCACTGGGTGGTTAGCGCTTTACAGAGTGCCGAAAATGGAGTTAACCCAAATTAAACTTATGTTCAACTCATTGTTTCGCTTACGTTTTTACTAACTAAAGTGCAGCTTATCCCCGCTTGTAAAGCCATTCCCGAAGCCAAGGGGGCGAGGCATGGGCAGGCGAACGGCATTGCGAATGGCCGCAATCGGCGCGGCGATCTGCACCGGTTCGGGTGCCGCCTCCTTGCCCGTCGCAGAGACCCAGCCGGCAGCCACGGACAATGACCCGATCATCGTTACGGGCTATCGGCTGCCGGACGGCCTCGACGGCGCGCAGCTGATCGACCAGGTCGGTGTGGGCGACATTGCCGGATATGGCGACGACTCGCTCGCCGACCTGCTGGCCGACATGGATCGCGAGGACGACGCGGCGGGCGAGGACTCGCGGCCGCTCATCCTCCTCAACGGCAAGCGCGTCTTCAACCTTAGCCAGATCGCCGATCTTCCGACTGAATCCGTGAGGCGCGTCGAGGTATTTGCCGCGCCCGCGGCGCTTCGCTTTGGCGGCAGCTCGACCCAAAAGGTGATGAACTTCGTGCTCCGCAACCGCTACCGCTCCGAAAAGGCGAGCGCCGGCGGCGGCTTCGCGACGGAAGGCGGGGGCCAGCGCGCGGACGCGGGGCTGTCCATGACTCGCGTCGATGGGGACAATCGTTCGACGGTCGGGGCGATGGCGTCGGGCGCGCGGCGGCTGCTCGAGAGCGAGCGCGGGATCCATTCGCGCGTGACCGGTTTTGACGCGATCCTGGACCAAGGCCGTTTCAGGACGCTCGCGCCAGAGCAGCGGCGGTACGCGCTCAATGGCACGATCGCGCGAAGGCTCGGCGCCGCCAGCCTGTCGGTGAATGCGGGCGGGACCTTCGACCGGGGCCGGAGCCTCTTCGGACTGCCCGAGCTGGACGGGGTGGTCATCGACGACCGGCCCCTCGAGCAGGAAGTCCGCAACTTGGGCGGCTATGTCACCGTCGAAGCCAATCAGGATGTCGGCCGCTGGTCGCTGTCGGGCACGGGCGAATATGGGTATCGCGACGCGCGGTCGGTCACCGACCGGTCGAGGGCGGCTTCGGCCGACATCGTCACCGACCGGGCTCGAGCGACAACGAACACCGGCGGGCTGGTGGCCGTCGTGTCCGGGCCGCTCGTCGACGCGCCTGCCGGTCCCATCCGCGTCAGCGTTCGCGGCGATCTCACGCGGTCCTTGCTGGACGACCGGCTCGCGGGGACCGGGCCGGCTGGCAGTAGCCATCTCGCACGGACCGACGCCGGCACTTGGGTCGACGTGGAACTGCCCATCGCCAGGCGGAAGGACGGCTCGAGAGGCCTTCCCGGCGGTCTGTCGGCGCACCTCAACGCCGGGATTCGCTCGGTGTCCGGCGTTCGGACGCTCCACAGCCTCGGCGCCACGCTAAGCTGGGTTCCGCGCGAAGGGGTCATCGTCGCCGCTTCACTAAAGGAGGACAGGCAGCCGCCGAGCCTCGTCCAGCTCGGGGCGCCCGTGATCGCGACCAGCAATGTTCCCTATTTCGACTATGTGCGCGGCGAAACCGTCGAGGTCACGCACCTCAGCGGCGGCAATCCCGAACTCGATGCGGACCGCAGGAAGACCCTGACGATAAGCGCGAGCGCCGTGCCGTTCGGCCCGGGCGTGCTTCGAATCGGCGCCGACTATAAAAGGTCGCGGATTGAGGGGCCGATCGCGAGCCTTCCCGCCGGCACCGCGGATATCCAGGCAGCCTTTCCCGAGCGCTTCGTTCGAGACTCCGACGGCGCGCTAGTCGCGGTCGACGACCGCCTGGTGAATTTTGCGCGGGAGAGGCGCGAGCAACTGCACTGGGGCTTTCTCCTCAGACATTCGCTGGAGGAAAACGGGGGCGAGCCAGGCGACGGGGACGACGGCAACGGCATTCGTCTTTCCTTCGACCATACGTGGTACCTCACCGACGAGGTCCAGCTGCGGCCGGGACTTCCGGAGCTCGACCTCCTGCACGGCGACCCGAAAGGCGAATATGGCGGCCAGCCGCGTCACCTGCTTCAATGGGAGCTTGGCGCGTTCTGGCATGGAATGGGAGCGCGTCTGTCCGGCAGCTGGCACAGCGGGACGCACGTTCACGGCGGCGCCGACACCGCGGCGGACGGGCTACGCTTTTCGACGCTCATGCAGAATGAGTTGCGCCTGTTCACCGACCTCGGCGACCGGCTGCCCGGCGAATATTGGGCACGCGACCTCCGCGTCTCGCTGACGGCGGACAATTTGCTCAACCAGCGCCAGAAAGTTCGCGACGCGAACGGCGACACGCCCTTCAGGTTCAGGCCCGGCTATCTCGATCCATTCGGCCGCACGGTCCGTCTGGAGCTTCGAAAGATCTTCGACTGATCGCAGCACCCGAACGAGTGTCTGTGGCCGGCCGGCCACGGATGTCACCAATGTTCAACGAAATCCGCACGGTAAGGATTCGGCCATTTGTGGCGATTAGGATTATATGTCACTTTGATCGTGTCCATCGGGGGGAACTCGGTCCATGCCGGATCTACTCGTTTACGAACGGGCTTCGGCCAGCTTCGCGGCAGCGCTCGCGAAACGCGGCCACCATATCGTCTATCGCGCCAATGAGGCGAACCATTGCCCGGGCTGCGGGCGGTCCCAATGGTATATCGGCAGAGTTAGCGCCGAATGCGGCTTTTGCGGGACGGCGGTGCCGCTCGCGGAGACGTCCCGCCAGGAAGCGATGCAGGCGCCGGTGCGCCGCAACACTGTCTCCTCGGCCGACCAGCGCCAGTTCGAGCGCCTTCCCGTCGAGGACCGCAACCTGAAGATCCTCGTCGACGGCTCGCCGACGAACTTCGCGATTCACAACATCTCGGAAGGCGGCGTGATGGGCGACCTCGTGCCCAACCTGCACCCGGGTGCTGAGGTCGAAGTCCGCTTCGAAGGGGGAATCCTGGTGCCGGCGATCGTCAAGTGGGCGGAGAACGGGCACGTCGGCCTCGCCTTCATCGAGCCGATCCATCTCGACCGGTCGGAGGACGACGCGGACTGACGCTTGCTCGCTATTTCTGGCGGGGCTGACGCATGGTAGTTTCCGCTTATGCCGGATCCTGGCGCACAATCCGATCCTGATCGCGCGGCCCAGCGGAATCGCATTCCCTGGATGATCCCGCTGGCGGTGTTCGCCTTGACGGTCGGCGTCGGATTGTACCTCACGTCAGGAAGCCCGGCCGAGGTTGGCAAGCCTCCTGCGCGGGTTGCCACGGCGCCCCCTCAGCCCCCTCCGGCTGCAAGCATCGGCCAGAAAATCGAAATCCCGACACTCGGATTGAGCCTCTACCGGCCCGACGGCTGGGTCACGGTCACCGCCGACCAGAATGCGCAGAACCTTCGTCGCGTGCACATGGACGACCGGCAGTTCCAGGAACTTGCCGCGCGTTATGCGAACAGTCCCGTCGTCGCGATAGCGAAATACAAAGAGCCCTATTCCGACCTGAATCCGAGCTTCAAGATCAACGTCCGCCCGATTGGCGGGTTCGCGAACCGCGCTCCGGAAGAGATCCTCGCCGCTGCGCTGCCGACCTTCGGCCGGGCATTCCGGGACCTCCGGATCCTGGAAGGCCCCCGCCCGGGCCAGGTCTCTGGAAGGCGCGCCGCCTACGCCAGGGTCGGCTACACGCTGAGGGCTGGAAACCTCGCGGTGCCGACCGTGTCCGAGCTATGGATCGTGCCGAAAGGATCGGTATTTTTCATGATCGGCGCAGGTACCCGCGCCGACGAGAAGAACGGCACACGCGCCGAGACCGGCCGCATTCTCGATGGTCTCAGGATCGAATAGCGAGGCAAGCAGCGCATAAAGAAAGAACGGCGACGCTCCGGGGAGCGCCGCCGTCCGATCCTTGGGACAATAAGCGAAGCTAAGTTCGACTTAGTGCAGCTGGTTCGAGACGTTGGTGAACGTCGAGCTCAGCTTGGTGCCGATGCCCTGCATCGCGCCAATGGCCGCAACGGCGATGAGAGCGGCGATGAGGCCGTACTCGATGGCGGTTGCACCCTTCTCGTTCTTAATCAGCTTGAGAAACTTGCTCATGGTCTGTCCTTTTCGATTCCGCAGGAGCTCGGGGCCCCATGCTGCCGTCCACTGGCAGGGGATGAGAGGTAGCCGCCGCACCGTTACCGAAGGGCCAATCTTTATGGTTAGCGAGGCGTTAAGAAATTGGCGGCGCCAAACAGGGCGCCTTCCCGAACCGGACATCGGGATTCATCCTGAGCGGAAAGGAAGCGGTCGTGGGTTAAGCAGCGCCCATGAGCGCCCTCGTGCTTTGGCTGCTTCTGACGCCGCCCGAAGCGACGCCGGCCGCGCCGCCCGCGAACCCCATCGCGGTCAGCTTCAAGACGTCGAAGACCCGGCCCAAGCTGGAAGCCTGCCTTTACCACGAGCTTTCGGATCTCGGCGAAGCGACGTTCATGCAGAGTGCGGCCGAGACGATCCTCATGATCCGCAACGGTGGGGGGCCGCCGCTGCTCGTCGAGATTGCGCCGCCAACGGTTCAGATCACGACGAAGGCGTCCGCCGAGGTGAAGTCGCGCGTGAAGCGCTGCGTCTAGGCGAGAAGCGCGGCGATGGCGGCGATCGCCGCGACGCCGCCCATCGCAAACGCGACCCGCTTGCGCCTGTTGCGGCGCCATTCGTCGTAGGCTGGGAGGTCGAGGTAATAAGTGTCGGGCTGCATCTCGACGATGACTCCGCGCCTGACGAGCCTCTCCAGAACGCGCCGCCGGATGCGCCGGTCGGGGACATAATAGATGGCGCTGTCGGCGCTCACGGCATTGTTGGTCATGAGGTGCGAGGTGACCCTGCGCATGGCGGCGGCGACTACAGCGGCGGCGGTTGCCATATGCTCTCCTTGACTAGCCGCGGCTCTCGAGCGCCGCGGCGGCTTCGTCGACCAGTTCCTGGATGATGGCGGCGACCGGTTCCTCGCGGTTGACCATGCCGACCGACTGGCCGGCCATCACCGACCCGCTTTCGACGTCGCCGTCGATCACCGCGCGTCGGAGGGCGCCGGCCCAATAATGCTCGATCTGGAGCTGGGCCTCGGCCATTTCAATCGCGCCTTCGTCTAGCTTACCCGCAACCTCGCGCTGCTTGGCGGCGAAGTTTTCCATCTCGCGGTTCTTGAGCGCTCGGACCGGGATGACGGGCAGGCGCGGGTCGATCTGCACGCTGGGGATCGCGTCGCGGGCGGAAGCGCGGATGAAGGCCTTCTTGAAGTTGGCGTGAGCAATGCTCTCGTGGGCGCAGACGAAGCGGGTGCCAAGCTGGACGCCGACCGCGCCCATTTCGAGATAAGCGGCGATCGCCTCGCCGCGGCCGATCCCGCCGGCAACGAAGACGGGAATGTCCTTCGAAACGTTGGGGAGGATTTCCTGGCAAAGCACCGAGGTCGAGACGGGACCGATATGGCCGCCGGCTTCCATGCCTTCGATCACGAGCGCGTCGGCCCCCGAGCGCATCAGCTTCTTCGCGAGCGCGAGCGCGGGGGCGAAGCAGACGAGCTTCGCGCCGCTGCCCTTGATCCGCTCGATCGCGCCGCCGGGCGGAAGGCCGCCGGCGAGGACGACATGGCCGATCTCATGCTTCGCGCAGACGTCGATCAGCTCGGACAACTGCGGGTGCATCGTGATGAGATTGACGCCGAACGGGCGGGTAGTGCGCGCCTTGGTTTCGGTGATCTCGGTGTCGAGAAGCTCGGGACCCATGGCGCCGCACGCGACGACTCCGAAGCCGCCGGCGTTGGAGATGGCGGAGACGAGATTGCGCTCGCTGACCCAGCTCATCGCGCCGCCGAGGATCGCGTGGGTGCAGCTGAGGAACTCGGTGCCGCGGTGCATCAGCTCGGCGAGGCGGGCGTGGCCTTCGCTGGCGTGGACGGCGCGGGGTTCGGCGATCAGCCCTTCGCCGCTCATGCCGCCTGCTCCGCGTCGAGGCCAAACGCCGTGTGGAGGACGCGCACGGCAAGCTCGGTGTAATCCTCCGGGACGAGGACCGAGACTTTGATTTCTGAAGTCGAGATGGCGAGGATGTTGATTCCGCGCTCGGCAAGCGTCTCGAACATCTTGGCGGCGATGCCCGCGTTGGAGCGCATGCCGATCCCGACCGCGCTGATCTTCACGACGTCGGTGTCGGTCGTGACCTTCTCGAAGCCGATCGCGTCCTTCGCCTTCTCGAGCGCCGCCACCGCGTGGGCGAGGGAGGCGTTGGGGACGGTGAAGGTGAGGTCGCTGGTGCCGCCCATGCCGGCGCCGCTCTGCACGATCATGTCGACGTTGATGTTCGCGACCGCGAGCGGGGCGAAGATGGCGGCGACGGTGCCGGGCCGGTCGGGCAGGCCGGTCAGCGTGACCCGCGCCTCATTCTTGTCGTGGGCGATGCCCGTGACGAGCTGGCGTTCCATGTTGAGCTCCTCGATTTTCTCGTCGCCGACGATGAGGGTGCCGGGCCGGTCCTCGAACGAGGAGAGGACCTGCAGCGGCATGTTGTAGCGCATGGCGAGTCCGACCGAGCGGGTCTGCAGCACCTTCGCGCCGACAGACGCGAGCTCGAGCATCTCCTCATAGGTGATGGCGTCGAGCTTGCGGGCGCGCGGGACGATGCGCGGGTCGGTAGTGAAGACGCCCTCGACGTCGGTGTAGATGTCGCAGCGGTCGGCCTTCACGGCGACGGCGAGCGCGACGGCGGAGGTGTCGGAACCTCCGCGGCCGAGCGTCGCGACATCGCCTTCATGGGTGATGCCCTGGAAGCCGGGAATGACGGCGATTCCGCCTTGGCTGAAGACATTCTCGAGCACGCTCGCGTCGATATGGTCGATGAGGGCCGAGCTGTGGCCCGAGGCGCGGATCGGCAATTGCCAGCCCATGTAGGAGCGGGCGTTGAGGCCCATGCCGGAGAGGGTGATGGCGAGGAGGCCGGCGGTTACCTGCTCGCCGCTGGCAACGACCACGTCATATTCGCGCGGGTCGTAGAGGGGCGCGGCTTCCTTGCAGAGCTGGACGAGGCGGTCGGTCTCGCCGGCCATGGCGGAGACCACGACGGCGAGCTGGTTGCCGCGGTCGGCCTCGCGCTTCACCAGGCTCGCGACGTGGCGGATGCGCTCGATGCCCGCCATCGAGGTGCCGCCGAATTTCATCACGATGCGCGCCATTTGCGCGCGGCTTTAGCTGTTGTCCGCGCCCGCGCAACCGCCGAGCCAGTCGGGGATGCGGTCGGCGGCGATCAGCCGGTCGATGTCGATACGCGGACGCACCACCGCCCAGCGCTCACCGTCGACCAGGACTTCGGGGGTGAGCGGGCGCGAATTGTAGGTGCTCGACATGGCGGCGGCATAGGCGCCGGCGGTGCGGAAAACGACGAGGTCGCCTTCCTCGACGCGGTCCATCTCGCGGGCAGTGGCAAAGGTGTCACCCGTCTCGCAGACGGGGCCGACGACATTGGCGATCCAGCATTCGCCCGAGGGCTTCACGGCGTCGATCTTGTGCCAGGCATCGTAGAGCGCGGGGCGCATAAGGTCGTTCATCGCGGCGTCGACGATGATGAAGGGGTGCGTCGCACCCGGCTTCACCCGGATCACCCGCGAGAGGAGGACGCCGGCGTTGCCCGTGATTAGCCGACCGGGCTCGAAGACAAGGCGGACGTCCCAGCCGGCAGTGATCCGTTGGACCATCGCGCCATAGTTGGCGGGGCTCGGAGGCGGCGGTTGGTCGGGGTCGTAGGGAACGCCGAGACCGCCGCCGAGGTCGGCGACGCGGATGTCGTGGCCGGCGTTACGAAGCTGCCCGATCAACTCGCCGACGCGCTCGAAGGCTCGCTCGAGCGGATCGAGGGTGGTGAGCTGGCTGCCGATGTGGACGGCGACGCCCTGGACGGCGAGGCCCGGCAGAGCGGCGGCGCGCGCATAGGCGGCGGGCGCTTCGCCGATCGCGATGCCGAACTTGTTCTCGGCGGCGCCGGTGGTGATCTTGGCGTGGCCGCCGGCGCGGACGTCGGGGTTCACCCTGAAAGCGACGGGCGCGACCTTCCCCATCGAGGAGGCGACTGCCGACAGCGTCTCGGCCTCGCCGAGCGATTCGAGATTGAATTGGAAGAGGCCACCGTCGAGGGCGAGCCGCATCTCCTTCTCTGTCTTGCCGACGCCGGAGAAGACGATTTTCTCGGGCGCGATCCCCGCGGCACGGGCGCGGCGGTATTCGCCTCCCGAGACGACATCCGCGCCGAGGCCTTCGCTTGCGAGCGTCGCGAGCACGGCGGCGTTGGGGTTCGCCTTCACCGCGTAGCAGATGAGCGGGTCGTCGAGGCCCTGCAGCGCCGAGCCGAGCGCCGCGGCATGGCGGCGCATGGTCGCCGTCGAATAGACGTAAGCGGGGGTGCCGACCTCGCGCGCGATGGTGGCGAGCGCGACGTCCTCGCAGAACAGCTCGCCGTTCCTGATGATGAAATGGTCCACCAGCGCCCAACGCACGAGCGGCTTCCCCTTTGCAAGGCTTGGGCGCATGGAAGCGCGATGGTGGCAAGCAGCATCGTCCCGGAAGAAGCCGAGCACTTCGGTAGGCTCGCATCGGACTGGTGGGACCCGACCGGCCGCTCGGCCATGCTGCACAAGCTCAATCCGGTGCGGCTCAAATATGTGCGCGACCAGATCGACCAGCATTGGCAGGTGGACGAGTGCAGCCGGACTCCGCTGGCGGGGAAGAGGGCGCTCGACGTCGGTTGCGGCGCGGGACTTCTGGCCGAGCCGCTCGCGCGGCTTGGTGCCAGGGTCACGGGCATCGACGCTTCGCCCGAAGTGATCGCGGTGGCGCGAGACCATGCCGCCCGGCATGGGCTCGAGATCGATTATCGCGCCGGCGACGTCCAGGAACTCCAGGGCCGGTTCGATCTCATCACGGCGATGGAGGTGGTCGAGCATGTCGCCGAACCGGCGGCGTTCGTCGCGGCGCTGGCGAAGCGGCTCGCGCGAGATGGGCTGATCGTGATGTCGACGCCGAATGCGACGGCCATGTCGAAACTGCTGATGATCACGGTCGCGGAAGGCGTCGGTAAGATCCCGCGCGGGACCCACGAGTTCGAACGGTTCATCGCGCCGGACCGATTGAAGATGATGCTCGCCGACGCTGGCCTCAAATGCCTCGACGTCGAGGGGATCGCCTGGTCGCCGACGCATGGACTACACCTCAGCGAGGATGTGCGGCTGAACTATTTGATCTCGGCCGTCGCGGCCTGAGCGTTAGCGGGTTTCGCCGATCCTCAGGTGTGGCACTGGCCGTGGCCGGCGCTGACGCTGGTTTCGACGCAGGCGCTCATCTGGGAGCGGTCGATCAGCTGCCGTTCCTCGATGCGTCTCCGTTCCCATTCCGAACGGGTGGCGCAAACCCTACGCGTCGCCAGGGGGCTACCGGTCACCGTGATCTTCTCGCAGATCTTCTCGTCGGGGTCGTAGGCGTTGGGCGTCGTGGGCTTCGGATCGGCGGCGAGCGCCGAGGAAGCGATGAATGCGAGTGACGCGAAGAGGAAGGCTGAGCGGACCATCGCAAACTCCGCATCCGGAGAATTGTTGCTGATTAAACTCATTGCCGCCGGTTTGAAAGCGCGCGGCGGGACCGGCGGCGCCGAACAGCCTCAGGGTTCGACGAACAGCCGATCGGGCCTTGGGTAAGCGCCCGGCACTTAACGCTTTTCGATTCGCCGCAGGGCCTCAACGGCCCGCGTTTAACATGGTTAACGGCACTATCGCCCACGGGCCGTATCCGTCAGCGTCCCTTTTTTAGAATCGTTCGGGACCGGGGGGTCTTTAGAAAATGCGTTCTCCATTCAGTTTCTCGTCGCGCGGCGTCGCGATCGACCTCGGCACCGCCAATACCGTCGTCTATGTGTCCGGCGTCGGCATCGTGGCGAGCGAGCCGTCGGTCGTGGCCATCGAGACCAATAACGGTGTCCGGAAGGTCCGGGCGGTCGGCGACGACGCGAAGCTGATGCTCGGCAAGACGCCGGCCAACCTCAAGACCATCCGCCCGCTGCGCGCCGGCGTCATCGCCGACCTCGAGGTCGCCGAGGAGATGATCAAGCATTTCATCCGCAAGGCGCATGGCGGCCCGAGCCGCTTCATGCGCGGGCCGGAAGTCGTGATCTGTGTTCCCTCGGGCGCGACCAACGTCGAGCGCCGGGCCATCCGCGACGCGGTGTCGAACGCGGGCGCCGACCGGGTCTCCCTCATCGAGGAGCCGATGGCGGCGGCGATCGGCGCCGGCCTCCCCGTTGCGGAACCCATTGGGTCCATGGTGGTGGACATCGGCGGCGGCACCACCGAGGTCGGCGTGATCTCGCTTCAGGGCCTTGCCTATTGCCGCTCGACGCGGGTCGGCGGCGACCGGATGGACGATGCCATCACCTCCTATGTCCGCCGCAACTTCAACCTGCTGATCGGTGAAGGCACGGCGGAGCGGATCAAGCTCGAGATCGGCTCGGCGCTTCGTCCGGGCGACGGCGTCGGCCGAACCACCCGCGTACGCGGCCGCGACGTGACCCGCGGAATGCCGGGCGAGATCGAGCTGACCGAGGCGCAGGTCGCCGACGCGCTGAGCGAGCCGGTCAACCAAATCGTCGAGGTGGTCCGCGCGGCGCTCGAGAACACGCAGCCCGAAATTGCGGCCGACGTGATCGACCAGGGGATCACGATGACCGGCGGCGGATCGCTGCTGCCCGGCATCGACACGATCCTGCAGGATTCGACGGGCCTGCTGGTGCGGATCGCCGACGATCCGATGAGCTGCGTGGCATTGGGCGCCGGACAGACGCTCGAGGACAAGATCCTGCGCGGCGCGCTGATGGCGGCCTGAGGCTATTTAGCAACGGTTGTTGACGTGCCGCCGGTCGCGGTCCAGCGGTCGAGCCAGGACTGGACCACCCGGTACCACTGCACCGAGTTTTGCGGCTTCAGGACCCAGTGGTTCTCGTCCGGGAAGATCACCAGCTCGGTCGGCACGCCTGCCGCTCGCGCGGCATTGTAGGCAGCGATTCCCTGCTCGGTCGGCACGCGGAAGTCGCGGCCGCCGTGGATGACCAGCATCGGCTTCTTCCAGCGATTTGCGAAAGCGGCAGGATTGAAGCGTTCCCAGTCGCCGCTGTTAGCGGATCCGAACTGGGTGCCGACGAACGATCCTGCGTCCATCACCCAAGCCTGCGAGCGCACGTCGAACACACCGGCATGGTCTACGAGGCATCGCCACGGCTCGCTCCACTGGCTCGCAATCCAGTCGACCATGTACCCGCCGTAGGATCCGCCAAGCGCGCAGGCGCGGTCGCCGTCGAGATAAGCGTAGTGGGACAGCGCGTAGGCCCAGCCCTTTTGCAGGTCCTCTAGCGGCCGGTCGCCCCAATGGCCGGTGATGGCCTGCGCGAACTTCTCGCCGTAACCGGTCGACCCGTGGAAATCGACCGCGACCACGGCGTAGCCCATCCCAGCCCATACCTGCGGGTTCCAGCGATAGCTCCATGCATTGCCGAAGGAGCCCTGCGGCCCGCCATGGATGAGGAAGGCAATTGGATATTTGCGGCCTTCGACATAGCCGACGGGCCTCGTCACGTAGCCATAGACCGTCTCGCCGTTCCAGCCGGGAAAGCTGAACTGCTCCGAGGCGCTTAGCGGCGCTTCGGCGAGGATCGACGCGCCGGCGCGGGTTAGCTGGCGTGCGGGCGCGGAGCCCTGCTGAACGAACAGTTGCTGCGGTGAGCCAAGGCTTTCGCGAACGAACGCCGTGGTTCCGTCGGCGCTGTCGAAGCCGCTGACAGTGCCGTCCGAGCTCATCCTGGTAACGACGCCGCTCACAGGGTCGATCCTGTCGAGGCTGGTCTGGCCCCGCTCTTGCCGTGTCGCGAGCAGGCTGCGTCCGTCCGCGGACCAGGCGAGCCGGCCGAAGTCGGCATCGAGCGCTGGGGCGACTTCGCGCGTGCGGCCGGATTTAAGGTCCCTGACCATCACGGCGCTTCGCGCGGGAAGGAAGTAGGGCGCTGTAGAAGACAGATAGGCGAGGCGTGTCCCGTCCGGCGAAACGGCCGGCGAGCCGATCGAGGTGCCGTCGCGGCCGGCGAGCACATGCGGGGACGCTGTCCCGTCGCTCGGCACGGAATAGATCCTTGAGAAGGCTTGGCCGCCAGGATCGACCGCCGGGTCGTAGCTAGCGAAGTACACCGTCCGACCGTCGCGCGCGATGGCCACCGAGCCGATGTCTCCGTCGGCAGGTACGTCCGCAGCGAAGTTCCTGACGATCAACGTGCCCTCGGCCGGGGAACCCGGCTGGCCAAGGTCGACCCGGAACAAGGAAAGAAATTTGTCGTCGAGATAATCGTCGAACCAGCGCGGCTGGCCGGACTTGATCTCGATCCCGCTAGCCTTGGTCTTCGACCTGGCGTCGTCTTTCTCCTTGGTGCAGGCGAGCGTCGAGCACGCAGGATAAACGTCGGCGGCGACGATCAGCGTGTGGAGGTCTGGCGCCAGCCTAAACGCGGCGACGTCGACCGGGAAGGACGTCAGCTGCTGCCTGACCGATCCGTCCGGTGATGAGCGCCAGACCTGCGCCGAGCCGGACTTACCGGAAATGAAATAAAGCCATCGCCCGTCGGCAGACCAGGCGGGGCTGGCGCCGTCCTTCTCGCTGCTGAGGAGGATCAGCGGCTTTGCCACATCGCCCTTGAGGTCGATGACGTGAAGCGCGTTGACGCCCTTGTTGGCGTCCCAGTCCGTGGATCTCAGCGAGTAAGCGACATAGCGTCCGTCAGGGGAAATGGCGGGCGACGAGACTCGGTCGAGAGTCGCTAGGTCCTTTGCGGTGAACGGCCGTGCCGATGCCAATCCCGAGGGGAGCAAGAACGCCGCCGCAACCGCCACGCCGAACTTGCGCATGAAGCCGTCTCCCCCAGTCCGTGGGAGGCTAACGCAGCAGTGGCGGAGGTCAATCCGGGGTTAGAAGTCTACTTTGTCATAGTGCGGCGGAGGGACGATCACCTCCATCCGCTCGCCCAGAAGGGGCCGGAAGCAGGGGCGCGATTTCATGACCGCGTACCAGTCCTTGGCCTGTTTGTGGCCGCGCCAGTCGAGCGCGCCGAGGTAATCGATCACGCTCAGATGCGCGGCGGCGGTGAAGTCCGCGAGGCTGAGTCCCGGGCCGGCGAGCCAGCGGCGGTGGTCGAGCAAATAATCGAGATAGTCCATATGCTCGCTCGCCGTCCGCATCGCCTCGCGCAGCACGCGGGTGTCGGGGCTTTCCTTGCTGACCAGACGCTTCCTCATCCGCTCGTTCATCAGCGGCTCGACGACCTCGCGGTAGAGCTTCATGTCGAACCATTCGGTCATCCGCCGGATCTCGGCGCGGAGCGCGGCATTGCCGTGGATCATCGGCATCCGGTCGACGGTCTCGTCGAGATATTCGACGATCGGCTGCGATCCGATGAGGACGACGCCCTGATCGGGCTCGACGAGGACGGGAGTTTCGCCCGCGGGGTTCAAGTCCATGAACTCGTCGCGCTTCTCCCACGGATTCTCGCGCACGAGCTCATGGCCGATCGTCTTCTCGGCGAGGACGAGCCGGACCTTGCGGGAAAAGGGGCAGAGCGGGAACTGGAATAGCTGCCACATGGACGGGCAGCTTTAGCGGCGCTGTTCGCCTAGTCCACCGTCATTGCGAGCGAAGCGAAGCAATCAAGCACCCACTGGATTGCCGCGTCGCCTGCGGCTCCTCGCAATGACATTCAGCGCCGCGGATAATTCGGATCGGGCATATTTGCGATTGCCCGCTGGAGCGCTTGGTGCGCGCGCTGGAGGTCGGCGGTGATCTCGGGGAGCGCCTGGTTCAACGCGTGGATGCTCTGCTCGATCTTCGGCCTCGTCGCGGCGATCTGCTGCTGGAGATGGCGGTCGAACTGAGGATCGTCACGGCGGACGAGGTCGCCGACGGTGAGGTTGCGCTCGGCCGGCGTGGGCTGACGGCCTTCCATTGCGGCCTGAACGCCGCCGACCTTGAGGTCGAGCATCGCCTGGGAGAGCGCCTGCATCGACCGCGCGAGCTTGTCGGCGGTGGCCGGGTCGGTGAGCTCGGGCGGCAGCTGGATCGGCTGCGCGAGTGCCGGGGTGGCGAACAATGACAGCGGCAGAAGCGCCAAGGCGATGCGCATACTAAGCTCCTGATTTCAGGCGCGAACAGTCTAGCGCAAGCGTCCGCCAAAAGGAAATCAGCGGGCGAACAGCCAGACGAGCGCGACCGCGCCGGCGACGATCCGGTACCAGGCGAAGGGCGTGAAGCCGTGGCGCGAGATGTAATGGACGAAGGCCTTCACCACGACGATGGCGACGATGAAGCTGACGACGAAGCCGACCGCCACCGCACCGAAACCAACTCCGTGCGCGCCGCTGAGCATCTCGTCATGATGTTTCACGAGCTCGAGAGTCGTCGCACCAAGCATCGTGGGCACGGCGAGGAAGAAGCTGAACTCGGCCGCGGTGCGCCGCTCGACGCCCAAG
>Ga0207711_10000369_pt1 | contig 47803 bp, 48 predicted proteins | sample KBSS34metaG_FD_184401 | JGI IMG/M metagenome (GOLD analysis project Ga0207711, IMG submission 184401) | Switchgrass rhizosphere microbial communities from Kellogg Biological Station, Michigan, USA - KBS S3-4 metaG (SPAdes) (version 2) | ecosystem: Host-associated > Plants > Roots > Rhizosphere... | reverse complement strand
CGCGCAGAGCGAGGCGGCGACGGGGGAGACCTTCGTGGACACGTGGATCCACGCCGAGCACCTGATCGTCGACGGCGAGAAGATGGCCAAGTCGAAGGGCAACTTCTACACGCTCGACGACGTGCTCGCGAAGCGCGACGACCCGGTCGCCGTGCGCTACCTCCTCCTCTCGGTCCCGTACCGCAAGAAGCTCAACTTCTCCTTCGACGCGCTGGCGGGCGCGGCGTCGGCCGTCGAGCGGATCCGCCAGGCCGTCGCGCGGCTGGACGAGGTCGGGAGCAGCACGGGCAAGCAGGGGTCGTTCCCCGCCGAGCGGGCATCGCGCTTCACGACCGAGTTCGCGGCTGCGCTCGACGACGACCTCAACACGGCGGAAGCTCTCGGCGTCCTCTTCACGTTCCTGCGCGACGTGAATGCGGCGCTGGCCGACGGCTCGATCGACGCCGGGGGCGCGGCCGCATCGGCCGCGGCGATCCGAGGGGCGGACAAGATCCTCGGCATCCTGCCGCCGGCCGAGCAGGGCATCGACGCCGAGGTCGAGGCCGCGATCGCCGCCCGCAACGCGGCCCGCGCGCGCCGCGACTTTGCGGAGGCGGACCGCATCCGCAAGGACCTCACCGCGAAGGGCATCCTCCTGGAGGACGGGCCGCAAGGCACGAGGTGGAAGCGGGCGTAGCATTGGGCAATGGCCATCCTGGCTGCACTGCTCTCCCTGGCGCTTGCTCCGCTCGGTCCCGTCTCGAAACAGAACACGACGGCGGAAAGCGTCGAGCGGCTCAGCCTCGAGCTAGGCATCGATTTCGACCACGAGAACGCGAAGGCCGAACATCCGACGAAGGAAGCTCGGGAGTCTCCGGGCCGGCCGGCGGTCGGAACGTGGCTGGAAGCCGAGCTCACGCGAGATGACGACGCGATCTCGGAGCCGCCGGTCCCTGCCCGCGAGTTTCTCAAGACGCACCGGGACGCGATCGGGGGCATCGTCTCAGCGCTCGAGAAGGCCTCGCCCCGGTGGGGCGACGGCGACGCCGTCGAAGGAAACGGACTCGCCGCATGGACGAATCGCTTGGTGCCAACGGTCCTGCTCTCGAGGATCCTCGTGGGTGCGGCCTTGGTCGAGGAGCGAGACGGGCATGGGCTGGAGGCCGATCGAGCTCTGGAAGCCTCCTGGTCTCTCCTTCAGCCGCTGAGCAAGAGTCCCGACGTCATGTCGCACCTGCTCTCCGTGGCGATCTCGCGGTTTCAGGCGGGTGCGCTGCGCAGGCAGAAGACGGCCTCGCTCGTCTGGATGGGTCGCCTGACCGCCGATGATCCCTATCGAGCAATGATCGAAGCCGTTCAAGGTGACCGCTGGAAAGACCCATCAGGGCTCACGAACCGATACAGCGACGCCTACTTCGAGGCCCGGAAGTCCGCCCTCGACGCGATCGGGCGCATGTCGCCCTGCGAGTCCGCCGGGATAAGCGAGGAGGACTTGAAGAAGCTGACGAGCTCGGCCCTGTCGGGTCTCTCCTTCGAGGACCGCCAGATCACCGAGATCCTGGCGGGGATCGCCATGCCGAACCTGATCTCCGCCGTGCACCGCGCTGGTCGGCTTGCCGTGGATCGCGAGCTGACTCTCCAGGTGCTCCGGCTGAGGCTCGCGAAGGAGGGCGAGAAAGATGGGAAGTGGCCCTCGGAGCTCGGCGATCCGTGGTCCGAAGTCTGTCCCGGAGTCGCCTATCGCTACAAGACGGATGGCATCTCGGTGGACATCCAGTTCGGCGCAGCCGTCGACGCCGGGACCGATCGCGTGCTCCCGCTTTCCTTTCACAGCGGCAAGTCCCGGATCCTGCCGACCCTGACCCCCGCGCCGACCCCGACGCCGACCCCCGTTCCTCCCGACGAGCCTTGACACCGGCAGCTCCGCGGCGGATGATCCTCCCCTCGTGACGACACGTCGTTCCAACAGCGCCTGGTGGTGGCGGGAGGCAACCCGGTAGGGCGACGTGCGCCCTGCCGATCCGTTCGGCCGGGGCGAATCCAGAGGATGTAAAAAGACCCCCGGCTTCGGGGGTTTTTCATTTGATCGACCCGGCTCTTCCGATTCCGGCCCACGTGGCGTCGCTCGCGCCGAAGGACGCGGCGGACGCGGAGCGCCTGCTCGCGCGCGTCCCGCGGCAGGCGAACGCGATCGAGTACCGGCTGGACCTGGCGGAGACGCCGATTCCGCCCGCCCGGCTCGCGGCGCTCGACGCGCGGCCGGCCATCCTGACGTGGCGGACGATCCGCGAGGGCGGCGCCTTCACGGGCCCGCCCGACGAATACCGTCGGCGCGTCGAGGAGGCGTACGCCACCGGCGCGGTCGTCGACGTCGAGCACGCGAGCGGCCTGCTCGACGCGCGGGGCGCGTTTCCGGACCGCGGCCGCGTCGTCGTCTCGCACCACTCTCCCTTCGCGCTTCCCGAGGACTGGGAGTCGCGCCTCGCCGCGATGCGCGCGACGGGCGCGCGGGGAGTCAAGCTCGTGGCGGGCGCGGCGGACCTCGCCGCGAGCCTGCGGATCGCGTCGCTCCAGGCGCGCGCGCCGAGGGACACGGTCTCCGTCTTCCCGATGGGCCCGGCGAGCCCTCCCGGCCGCGTGCTGTCGGCGCTCGCGGGAGCGTCGCTCGTCTACGGGCCCGTCGATGGCCTTGCGCCGACCGCCGCCGGGCAGATCGCGCTGCGGGACCTCCTGGAGATCTACCGGGTCCACGAGCCGCGCGCGATCGACGCGCTCTACGGCGTGGTCGGCGGCAGTCCGGCGAAGTCGATGTCGCCGCTTCTCTACAACGCGCTCTTCCGGACGCGCGGGATGGCGTCGCTCTACGTGCCGCTGCCCGTCTCGGACTTCGAGCGCGAGTCGCCGCAGGCAATCGAAAACGTCCCGCCGATCCGCGGCATGGCCGTGACGCAGCCGTGGAAGCTCGCGGCGGCGCGCGCGGGCCGTGCGTCGGAGGACGTCGCGCGGACGGGCGCCGCCAACACGCTGTACCGCGAGCGGAAGGGATGGCGCGCCGAGAACACCGACGTCGACGGGGTGTTCGACCCGCTGGCGGACCACGACACGGGAGAGGGCCGGGAGGCCGTGATCGTCGGCGCGGGAGGCGCGGCGCGCGCGGCGGTCGTGGCGGCGCGCAGGCTCGGTTACGAAGTCCTCATCTGCGCGCGCCGAAATGCCGAGGCGGACCGCGTGGCGGGGATGCTGGGCGTCGACTCGCTGGCGTGGGAGGACCTCGCCGCGTCGGAGGCCGACCTCTACCTGAACGCGACGCCCGTCGGCTGGGCCGACGGCGATCCGTCCGCGATCCCGGAGCGCGTCCTGGAGGGGAGGCCGCTGGTCTTCGACTGCGTCTACCGCAAGGACGGGAGGCCCACTTCGACGATCCGCGCGGCGCGAGACGCCCGCTGTCCCGTGGTCGAGGGTCTCACGATGCTCGCGGCGCAGGCGGTGCGTCAGGCGCAGCTCTTCGGGATTCCCGACGTGACGCTCTCGGAGGTGACGGAGATCCTCGGCCGAGGAGTCGGGCGATGAGCGATCGCGCTTCCGAGAGAGGGTCGCTGATCGCGAGGGCGGTGCCCGGAGCCTCCGTGCCCGTCGCGCGGATCCTGCCGTCGGACCGCCTGACGCCCGTCCTGCTCTTCCAGCGCCTGCGCGCGCCGGGGACCGAGAGTTTCCTGCTCGAGAGCGTCGAGGGCGGCGAGAACGTCGCGCGCTACACGTTCCTGGGAACGCGGCCGTCCGCGCGGCTGACGGTCCGAGACGGAGTCACGCGGCTCGAGAAGAACGGCAAAGACGAGCCGTGCGTCGGCGAGACGCTCACCGTGCTCGACCGGCTCGTGCGGCGGCCGCGATTCGCGGCCGATCCGGACCTGCCGCCCCTCGCCGCGGGCGCCGTCGGGTACCTCGGCTACGACGCGGTCCGTCTGTTCGAGGCGATCCCCGACCGGCACGCGGCCGCCTCGGCGTCCGCGTCGGCGACTCGGATGCCCGAGGCGTTGTTCCTCCTCTTCGACGCGGTCATCGCGTTCGATCATCCGCGGCAGCGCCTGCTCCTCCTGACGACGCTCGACGCGCCCGCCGAGGACGAGCCGGGGAGCGTCGAGACGGCGGCGGACGAGGCCATCGCGCGACTGGATCGCTTGGAAGAGTTGGTGGCTGAGCGTGCGGAGGCGAGCTCGAAGGTCGAACCGAGACTGCCGGGCGTAGGGGCGGCCCTTGCGGCCGCCCGCTTCGAGCCGCTGATGCCCCGGGCCGAATTCCTCTCCGCCGTCGACGCGCTGAAGGAGGCGATCGCGGCCGGCGACGTCTACCAGGCCGTGGTCTCGCAGCGCTGGACGGGGCGGCTGGACCTCGATCCCTTCGACGTCTATCGCGCGCTGCGGGCGTTGAACCCCTCGCCCTACCTCTTCTTCCTCGAGACGCGCGAGGCGACGATCCTCGGGTCCTCGCCGGAGATGCTGGTGCGCTGCCGCGGCCGCGAGGTCGAGACGCATCCGATCGCCGGCACGGTCCCGCGTGGCCGCAACGCCGAGCAGGACGCCGCGCTGGCTCGGAGCCTGCGCGAGGATCCGAAGGAGCGGGCCGAGCACGTCATGCTGGTGGACCTCGCGCGCAACGACCTCGGCCGTGTCAGCGCCGTCGGCAGCGTGCGGGTCGCGCGCTACGCCGAGGTCGAGCGGTTCTCGCACGTCCAGCACCTGGTCTCCGAGGTTCGCGGGACCCTCGCGGAGGGAAGGGGAGCCGCCGACGCGGTCGCCGCCTGCTTCCCGGCGGGCACGCTCACCGGCGCGCCCAAGATCCGCGCGATGGAGCTCATCGACTCGCTCGAGGCGGCGCGCCGCGGCGTGTACGGAGGCGCGGTCGGCTACTTCGACGCGGCCGGCAACTGCGACCTCGCGATCGCGATCCGGACGGCGGTCGTCGAGGACGGCATCTGCCGCGTGCAGGCCGGAGCGGGGATCGTGGCCGACTCCGTTCCCGAGAAGGAGTACGCGGAGGCCGAATCGAAGGCGAAGGCGCTCTTCGCGGCGATCGACCTCGCACGCGAGTGGTTCCCTCCGGCGCCGGCATGATCTTCATCGTCGACAACTACGACTCCTTCACCTACAACCTCGTGCAGGCGGTGGGGAAGCTCGACGCGGACGTGCAGGTCGCGCGCAACGACCGCTTCGAACCCGACGAAGTGGTCCGGAGACGGCCGCGCGCGATCCTCATCTCTCCGGGTCCCGGGCGGCCGGAGCAGGCGGGGGGCTCGCTCGCGATGATCGACGCCGCGGAGCGCGCCGGGATACCGCTCCTCGGCGTCTGCCTCGGGCACCAGGCGCTCGCCGCGCATCACGGCGGCACCGTCGGCCGGGCGCCGGCGCCGCGCCACGGGAAGAGCTCGCGCATCTCGCACGACGGCACGGGGCTCTTCCAGGGCCTCCCGAGTCCCTTCGAGGCCGGGCGATACCATTCGCTCGTGGTCGAGGAGAAGACGCTTCCCGCCGCGCTGCGCGTGACCTCGAGGAGCGACGACGGCCTCGTCATGGCGATTGCGCACCGGGAGCTCCCGGCGTGGGGCGTGCAGTTCCATCCCGAGTCCGTCCTGACCCCGGAGGGGGAGATCCTGATCGCGAATTTCCTTCGGCTGTCGTCGGCGACGACCCCGATGGTGGACGCCTCCCGATGACGCCCAACGTCGCGGAGGCCCTTCGGGTCATGGCTTCGCGCATTCCGCTGCCGCGCGCGCTGGCCGAGGCGGCGTTCGGCGACCTCATGGACGGCCACGCCACGGAGGCGCAGAAGGGGGCGATCCTGCTGGGCATCGCCACGCGCGGCGAGACCGCCGACGAGATCGCCGGCGCGGTCGAGGCCCTGCGGAGGCGCATGCGCCGCGTCGTCACGACGCGCGCCCCGCTGCTCGACACGTGCGGCCCCGGAGGACTCGGGCGCGACCTCTTCAACCTCTCCACGGCCGCGGCCATCGTGGCGGCCGGCGCGGGCGCCGCCGTGGCGAAGCACGGCAACCGCTCGATCTCCTCGCGCGTCGGGTCCGCCGACGTGCTGTCGGCGAGCGGCGTCGCCATCGAGTTGGACGCGGAGGAGGCGGGCCGGATCCTCGACGAGGTCGGGATCGTCTTCCTCTTCGCCCCCTCGTTCCATCCCGCGATGAAGGAGCTCGGCACGGTCCGCCGGGAGCTCGGCATTCGGACGATCTTCAACGCGCTCGGCCCGCTCGCGAACCCGGCGGGCGCGACGCGGCAGCTCATCGGCGTCGGCCGGCCCGAGCTCGTGAGCCTCCTCGCCGACGCGCTCGCGTCGCTCGGCACCGAGCGCGCGATCGTCTTCCGCTCCGAGAACGGCCTCGACGAGCTCGTGCCGGGCGTGGCGGCTTCCGGAATCGAGGTCCGGGACGGCGCGAAGAGGCCCTGGACGCTCGGCGCGGACGCGCTCCGGCAGCCGCCGGTCGACCTGGAAGAGCTGCGCGGAGGCGACGCGGCGGAGAACGCCGCGATGCTGGAGCGCCTCCTGGAAGGCGAGCGAGGGCCGCGCCGCGAGGCCGTGCTGCTCAACGCGGCCGTGGCGCTCCTCGTCGAGGGCAGGGCCGCCGGCGTCGACGAGGGCTATGCGCGCGCGCGGGATGCGCTCGACGCCGGCCGTGCCGCCGACGTGTTCCAACGCCTGAAGACCGCGGGGGCGCCCGCCTGAGGCGGGATGCACCATGGACGCCCTGACGCAGATCCTCGCGGCGAAGCAGTCGCGCCTCTCGCGCGGCGAGTACGGCCCGGGAGGCGTGCCGGCGCGGCCCAGCGACGGCGCCCGTTTCACGGCCGCCCTGCGCGAGCCCGGGGTCCGCATCCTCGCCGAGTTCAAGGCGCGCTCGCCCTCCGCCGGCGAGATCCTGAGCGGCGCGGACGGGAAGGTCGAGAGCTTCGCGCTCCTCTACCGGCGCGGACACGCGGCTGCGATCTCCGTCGTGATCGAGCAGGACTTCTTCGGCGGCCGGCCCGACTGGCTCCCGCGCGCGAAGGCGATCTCGGGGCTTCCCGTGCTGATGAAGGACTTCGTCGTGTCCGAGCGGCAGCTCGACTTCGCGGTCTCGCTCGGCGCGGACGCGGTGCTCCTCATCGTGCGCGCGCTCTCCCCGGAGGAGCTCGCGAAGCTGCGCGCCGCGGCGAGGGACCGGGGCCTCGCCGCCGTGGTCGAGGCGCACGGGGCGGTCGAGATCCGCCTGGCGGCCGCCGTCGAGCCCGACGTCCTCGGCGTCAACGCGCGGGACCTGACGAGCTTCACGACGGACCTTCCCGCCCTGGCCGCGATGGCGAAGGAGATCCCGCCGGGTCCGGTGCGGCTCGCGGAGAGCGGAATTCGCTCGCGCGAGGACGTGGCGCTGCTCCGGGCGGCCGGATTCGAGGCCTTCCTCGTCGGGGAGACCCTGCTGCGCGCCGAGGACCCGGTGGAGACGCTGCGCGAGCTGCGGGAATGACGACGATCAAGATCTGCGGTCTCACGCGTCCGGAGGACGCCGAGGCGGCGGCCGAGCTCGGCGCGGACCTGCTCGGGATGGTCTTCGCCGCCGCGTCGCCGCGCCGTCTGGATCTCGGGCGCGCGGCCGAGATCGCCCGCGCCTCGGAGGGCGCCGTCCGGGTGGGAGTCTTCAAGCACGAGACGCTCGAGGACATCCTGGCCGCGATCGAACGCGCCCGGCTCTCGTTCGTCCAGCTCCAGCGTCCCGTCTCCGTGGGGGACGTGCGCGCTCTGCCGGTCCCGGTCATCGCGGCGATCCGCCGCGGCGACGACGCCGCCGCGCTCCCGGGCGAAGTGCTCTCCCGCCTCCGCGCGGTCCTCCTCGACGACAGCGAGGGCGCCGGGAAGCGGTCCGGGTGGGCGTCGCTCGAAGTTGCCGAGCGGCCGCGCCTGCCGGTCGACCTGTTCGTCGCCGGCGGCCTCGACGAGGCGTGCGTCGGCGACGCGATCCGGCGGCTGCGCCCCGACGGCGTGGACGTGGCGACCGGCGTCGAGGCGTCGCTCGGCGTCAAGGACCGCGGGCGCATGGAGCGCTTCATCGCGGCGGTGAGGGAGGCCGATCGTGCCGCGCACTAGACGGTCCTCGAAACGCGAAGCGAAGCGCCGGGGTTATTTCGGCGAGTACGGGGGCCGATTCGCTCCGGAGACGCTGATGGCCCCGCTCCAGGAGCTGGAGGCCGCGTTCGCGAAGTGGCGCCGGGACCGCCGCTTCCGGGGCGAGCTCGACGAGCTCCTCCGGACCTACGCGGGTCGGCCGACGCCGGTCACGCGGGCGGACCGGCTCGCCGATCGGGTCGGCGGCGCGCGGATCGCGCTGAAGCGGGAGGACCTCCTCCACACCGGCGCCCACAAGCTCAACAACGCGCTCGGCCAGGTCCTGCTCGCGCGCCGCATGGGCAAGACGCGCGTCGTGGCGGAGACGGGAGCGGGACAGCACGGCGTCGCCACCGCGGCGGCGGCCGCGCGCCTCGGTGTGGCGTGCCGCGTCTACATGGGCACGACCGACATGGAGCGCCAGGCCCCCAACGTCGCGCGCATGCGGCTGCTCGGCGCCGAGGTCGTGCCGGTCGACGCCGGCTCCCGGACGCTCAAGGACGCGATCAACGAGGCGATGCGCGACTGGACGGAGAACGTGGCGGATACCCATTACGTGCTGGGCTCGGCGCTGGGCCCGCATCCGTACCCGTCGATCGTTCGCGAGTTCCAGTCGGTGATCGGCCGCGAGGCGCGCTCGCAATTCCGCCGGCTCGCCGGCGACGGCCGCGATCCGCGCGCCGCGGTGGCTTGCGTCGGCGGAGGCTCCAATGCGATCGGACTCTTCTCCGCCTACCTCGCCCTGCCGGGGTCGCGCGTGGCTTTGTACGGCGTCGAGGCGGGCGGGCGGGGGAGCGGGCCCGGCGAGCACGCGGCGCGCTTCGCCGGCGGCGCGGTCGGCGTGCTCCACGGGACGCGCACGATGCTGCTGCAGGACGAAGCCGGGCAGACGCTGCCGACGCACTCGGTCTCGGCGGGGCTCGACTATCCGGCCGTCGGCCCCGAGCACGCCGCGCTCCACGATGCGAAGCGGGTCGTCTATGCCAAGGTCTCGGACGCCGAGGCTCTCGACGCCTTCGCGCTTCTCTGCGAGACGGAGGGGATCCTGCCGGCGCTGGAGTCCGCCCACGCCGTCGCTTTCGCGGCGGTTCTCGCGCGGCGGCTGCCGAAGTCCGCATGGATCCTGGTCAATCTCTCGGGCCGCGGGGACAAGGACCTGGACGAGTACCTGAGGGCGCGCGGGGAGTCGCGGGAGTGAGTCGGATCGCCTCGGCGTTCGCCCGCGCGGCCGACCAGGACCGCGCGGCCTTCATCGGCTACCTGACCGCGGGCGACCCCGACCCCGATGGGACCGTGCGGCTGGCGGGCGCGCTGGCGCGGGCCGGCGCGGACGTCCTCGAGCTGGGCGTGCCGTTCTCGGATCCGATCGCCGACGGGCCCGTCCTCCAGCGCGCGGCCTCGCGGGCGCTCGCGGCGGGCACGACGCTCGCGTCGGTGTTCGCCATGGCCCGGCGCATCCGCGCGGAGACGGACCTGGCGCTGGTGTTGTTCTCGTACGTGAATCCCATCCTGCGGCTCGGATTCGAGAGGGCCGCGCGAGAGGCCCGCGAGGCCGGGTTCGACGGCGTCCTCCTGACCGACGTGCCGCCCGAGGAGTCGGCGTGGGTGCACCCGCCGCTCCGGCGAGAGGGGCTCGACACGATCCTCCTCGTCTCGCCGACGTCGCCGGCCCGGCGCATGCACGACGCGGCGCGCCTCTCGAGCGGATTCCTCTACGTCGTGTCGCGCCCCGGAACCACGGGCGCGCGCGACCGGCTGCCCGACGATCTCCCCCTGACCGTGCGGCGCGCGCGAAAGGCGGCGCGCGATCTTCCCGTCGCGATCGGATTCGGCATCTCGACTCCCGACGCCGCGCGCGCCGCGGCGCGCCTCGCGGACGGCGTCGTCGTCGGCTCGGCCCTCGTCCGCGCGGCCGAGACCGCGGCGACTCCTCGCGAGGCCGAGCGCAGCGTCGAGCGGCTCGCGCGCGACCTCGTGTCGGCGTGCCGCCGGACCGGGAGGGCGTCTTAGCCGCGGGAGTGTTTCGCCCGCTCGTGGAAAATAGAGCCGGAATGCGGAAGGAAGGCGAGTGCCTCGAGCTGCTCCGGCGCGCGGACCTGCCGAGCGAGACTCTCCAGGAGCTCCTGGCGGACCGCGGCGTTCGGAAGTTCCATGCCGTGCGTCGCGCGCTCGCCGCGCATCCGAAGACTCCGCGCGGGGAGGCGCTCACTCTCGTCCGCACACTCTTCTGGCGCGACCTCGCCGAGCTCTCGGCGGACGCACGCGTCCACCCGGCGGTCCGCCGTGCGGCGGACCAGGACCTCCTCCGCCGGCTGCCCGAGATGGCCGTCGCCGAGAAGGTGGATCTCGCGAGGGCGGCGGGCCCCGGAACCCTGCTGTACCTCCGCCTCGACCCGGACCCCCGCGTCCTCGCCTCGGTCCTCGACAACCGCTTCACGACCGAGCCGGACGTGATCCAGGCCACCGTCCAGGCCCGCGCGACCCCGGAATCGCTCGAACGCATCGCCGGTCACCCCCGCTGGGGGAGCCGTCCGGCCGTCCGCAGCGCCTTGCTGCGCCACCCGGAGCTCGCACCGGCCGTCGCTCTGTCCCTCCTGACCCGCGCGAGCCTCGATGACCTCCGAGGAGTGCGCGACTCCGAGCGCGCGTCGCCCCTGGTCCGAGCCTGCGCCGAAAGAGTCCTTGCGGAGCGGCAGATCGAGGACTAGCATCATGTATTCCTCTGTCGGGGAGCTAGGCCATGGGTGAAAAATCGTCCCTCACTTTCGGAGAAGAACTCCGTCGGGAAAGGATCATCCGGGACGTCTCCCTCGAGGAAATCTCGGCCGCCACCAAGATTTCCATTCGTCTCTTGACCGCGCTCGAGTCGAGCGACGTGTCGCGACTGCCGGCGCCGGTCTACAGCCGCGGCTTCATTCGCGCATACGCGAAGTACCTGGGCCTGGACCCCGACGAGATGATCAACGCGTACCTCGCCGACGTCGCGCCGGAGAAGAAGCGCGAGGTCGCCGACTCCTCCAAGGGCCGGCTGCGCTCGCGCTTCCTGCGCGGCCGCCGCGCGGCCGGCACGATCGTCGTGAGCGTCACGGGAATCCTCCTCGTGCTCGGTCTGATCGTGAAGCCGCAGCGCCGTCCCGTGACCGCGGAGCTGGTCCCGCCGCGCTCGGTCGCGCCCGTGACGTTCAAGAACGTTGCGGTCTCGCCGGGTCCGGCTCCCGCGATGCAGCCGGAGGCGGCGCCGTCGCCTCTGCCGTCGGCTTCCGAGAGCCCAGAGGATGCCGAGAACGCGATCGAGCCGGCGAGCGCGCGAGCGGATTCGATCGCGCGCACCGGCGGCGTGAAGATGGTTCTCGAGTTCGAGCAGGATTCGTGGACCCAGGTGTACGCGGACGGCCGCAGCATCTTCAGCGGTCTGATCAAGAAGGGCACGCGCCGGGAGTTCGAGGCGCGGGAAGGCTTTCGTCTGACGCTCGGCAACGCGGGCGGAGTCCGCGTGACGGTCGATGGCCGGGCGCTCGAGCCGCTGGGCCAGGCGGGCCAGGTCGTGCGCAACCTGCCGCTGCCGGCGCAACGGCAGGGCTAGGACGCCATCGGATCCTCTCGCCTCGAGCTGCCTCTCTCCTTGCCCGATTCGCCGATCTCCACCGTCGCCAACGAGCTGGTGGAGGCCCTTCGTTCCCCCAACGCCCCGCGGGAGCTGCGCCTGTTCGCGGCCCGGGGCCTGCTGCCGGTCGAGCGCAGCGACCGGATCCGGGCCCTGCTCGCGGTCCTGCCCGACTCCGACGAGGAGATTGCGGCCGAGGCCCGGAAGACCGTCGCGGGCCTTCCCCCCGATGACCTGAGCCGGTTCCTGGAGGACTCGGATCCGACGGAGAAGGAGCTCGAGGTCGTCAGCCTCTACAGCGAGGACCCCTTCGTCCTCGAGCGGGTCGTCCGCCATCGCCACGCCTCCGACGACACCCTCCGCCGGATGGCCGCGACGGTCTCCGGCGCGCCGCAGGACGCGCTGATCGTGAACCAGGTCCGCCTGCTGCGTTCGCCCGACCTCATCGACGCGCTCCTGCAGAATCCCACGCTGACGATCGACGGGAAGCGCCGGCTCAACGAGCTCCAAGAGGAGTTCTTCGAGAAGAACCGCCGGCGCAAGGAACAGGACCGCCTGGCCCAGGAGGCGGAGGAGCAGAGGCTTCTCGACGAGGCGGCGAGCGCGGCGCAGCGGGAGGAGGAGCGCGCGGCCGGGGGCGAGGAGGGGCCGCAGCCTCCCTCGGAGGTGACGGAGGAGGACTTCAAGCGGGCGGGTCTCGGGGAGATCTACAAGCGGATCACGGTGATGACCGTCAAGGAGAAGGTCGACCTCGCCCAGAAGGGGACCAAGGAGGAGCGTCGCATCCTGATCGGCGACATGAATCGGATGGTCAGCATGGCGGTGCTCCGCTGCGAGGCGATCACGCTGACGGAGCTCGAGCAGATCTGCTCGATGCGTCACCTCGCCGTGGAGCTCTACCGGGAGATCGCCGCGACCCGCGAGTGGATTCGCAAGCCCAAGATCCAGCTCGCGATGGTCTTCAACCCCGCCGTCCCGCTGTCGATCACGCTTCCGTTGATCAAGTACCTGGGGATGCGGGATCTGCGGAAGGTCATGCTGGACCGCAATCTGGCGGAGGCGGTCCGCACCTCGGCGCGCAAGCTCCTGCAGGAGAAACGCGGAGGCTGATCGCGGGTCATTCGAAAACCCGCGCCAGGGCGGCCCGAAGGCGCGGGCTTGCCTGGGGGCTCCGTAATCCCGTATGTTAGGCTCTGACGAAAAATATCCCGGCGCGGTGAGGAAAACTGCAGAATGGCGCGAGATGTCGACTATTACGTTCTCCTCGGCGTCGCACGGGACGCCAGCGAAGCCGACATTCGAGAGCGCTTCCGGGCGCTGGCGCGCGAGGCCCATCCCGACCGGGCGCCGGCCGCGCGGAAGGCCGAAGCGGAGATGAAGTTCCAGGAGCTGACCGAGGCGGTCAACGTCCTGACGAGCCCGGAGCGGCGCAAGGCCTACGACTTCGACCGCTCCGCGAAATCGGGCTCGGGCGGCGAGAGCGGGGGCGACGAGGTCACCTCGAACTACGTCAACCTCGGCATCGCGGCCTACAAGGAGCGCAAGTACGTCGAGGCGGCCGGCAACTTCCAGCTCGCCGCGGGCCGCAGCCCCAAGGACATCAAGGCGCAGCACTACCTCGGACTCGCCTCCGCCCGCGCCGGCGATTACCGCACGGCGGTCAAGGCGATCGAGGCGGCGCTCGCGATCGAACCCCACAACGGCACGATGCTCCGGGACGCCGGGGCGATCTTCCGGCAGGCCGGTCTCCTGCTGAAGGCGGAGAAGGCGTACCAGGAGGCGCTGCGTTGGGATCCCTCCGCGGGCGAGGCGCGCAAGGCCCTGGAGGAGATCCGGGTCCAGCGCGCGGGCAAGGGATAGCCGGAGTTGTCGACCACGATGGCAGCGATCGAAGTGTTCGGGCTGACCGACGTCGGCAAGAAGCGCAAGCACAACGAAGACGCGTTGGCGTTCGACAAGGAGGACGGGCTCTTCGTCGTCGCCGACGGCATGGGCGGCCACGCGGCGGGCGAGGTCGCCGCGAAGATCACCGTCGAGACGATCGGGGAGTTCATCGCGGCGACGCGGCAGAAGGAAGAGGCCACCTGGCCCTTCAAGTACAACCACGAGCTCAACTTCAACAGCAACCGCCTCGCCGTCGCGATCGAGAAGGCGAACGAGCGCGTGATGGCCGCCGTCGCGGCCCAGCCCTGGCTCAAGGGGATGGGGACGACCGTCGTCGCGGGGCTCCTGAACGAGAAGATCCTCTCGCTCGCGCACGTCGGCGACAGTCGCGCCTATCTCTACCGCCAGGGCGAGCTGACGCTCCTCACCGACGACCACTCGTGGGTCCAGGAGCAGGTCTCCGCCGGGATCCTCACCGAGGAGGAGGCGAAGACGCATCCCTTGAAGAACGTCGTGACGCGCGCGCTCGGCGGCGGCCCGTCGGTGTCGCCGGATCTCCGGGAGATGGAGTTCACGCCTGGAGATGCGTTCCTCTTCTGCTCGGACGGTCTCACGACGATGCTCTCCGACGAGGAGATCCGCGACACGGTGTCGGCCGCGCGGGACAAGGATCCTCGCGAGCTCTGCGAAGCCTTGATCGAGCACGCCAACGAGAAGGGCGGCGTCGACAACATCACGGTCGTCCTGGTGCGGATCAAGGAAGACAACGACGAGACCACGGCCGGCACCTCGGCCGGCTGATTCCGCTCGGCGCGCCGCGCAAACGGCGGCCGATTCCGTTCCGTACACTCGTTTGACAGCGGCGAAGGCCGAAGGCTACCCTCCCAAGATGCCCGCGAAAGACCGTCGAAGGTCCAACCGAAGCCGGCTATCGAGGCTCGGCATCTGTGCCGGCCTCGTCGTCGGCGTCGGGCTCGCCGTTCTCTCGGCGCCGGTCCGCGGCGACGCCCTGCGGGACGAGCCACAGCGCTGGATCGAGAGCCCCTATCGGCAGTTTGGCGCCCCCCAGACTCTCCTCTCCGGGAGGGCGATCCTGCTCGACGAGGCGGACGACGCCTCCGGACGCGCGGTCCTGGCGGCCACTCTCCAGCGGCTCGACGCCCAGGTCTTCGGGCGGGACGGCTGGCGGACGCCGTTCGATCCGAAGGAGCCTCTGCGCATCTACCTCGCCCGTCACGAGGCCGGCGGCGTCCGCGAGATCGTCGGACAGCGCGGCGAGGGCGACCGTCTCGGGCGCGCCGCCGTCCTTCTCGACGCGAGCGGCCTCTCGCCGTCCCAGATCGCGCACGAGGTCGCGCGGCAGATCGTCCGCGCCACGATCGAGGCCTACGGCGCCCCCGAGGACGCGTTTCTGACGCCGGCCCTCGTCGAGGCCCTGGCCGTGGATCCGGCGGATGCGCAGGGCGACGAGGAGGCCTGGACGCTGGCCGCCGCACCGTCCCTGGACCTCCGCGCGCACCCGTCTTCGCTCGGACGGCTGTGGGTGGACGAGGTCGTGAGGACCGTCGGCGGTTCCGGGTTCTTCCGCCAGGTCTGGGAGCGCGCGGCCGGAACCGGCGAGGCCCCGCTCGCCGTCGCGCTGCGGATGCTCCCCGAGGCGGCGGCGCTCTCCGGTGCGCCCGCGCCCTCGGCCCGCGAAGACACGCTGCTCGTGCGCGCCGCCGCGCGCTTCTACGCGCACATCGAGACCGAGACCGAGGCCGGTCCGTCGCGGCTGCGCCGGCTCGATCTCGAGTCGGGCTCGCTCGACGCGGCGCCGCCGGAGTCCCTCTCCGTGCGCCACCGTTCGTTCATCCCCGAGGAGTCCGAGGACGCGCTGCGGGTCGCGTCGGAGGGCGCGCTGAGGATCGCCTGGCCCGAGGATGCGGGCGCCGGCGCAGCCGTCGTGCGGTACCGCGACACGGCGCTCCCGGCCGACGTCCTGCTCCTCGCCCCCGGCGACGTGCGCCGGATTCCGCTCTCGGGCGTCGCGCGCATCGACTGGGTGATCGCGGGATCGCCGCAGGGAGGCGGCGGCCTGCGCGCGCCGGCGGCCGTCGAGGAGGTCCGCTCGGACGTCTTCACCGGCCTCGAGGCGAGGGCGAGCGGGGTGGAGCGTCCGCGGCTGACCTGGCGAACCGGCTCCCACGAGGGGATCTGGGGCTGGGCGATCTTCCGCGAGGAGCTGAAGGCGGACGGCCGCGTCGCGCGGACCGGTCCCGAGATCGTGCCGTCCACCGAGCGTTCGGACGAGGCGTTCTCGTACGCCTTCGTGGACTCGAGCGCGGTCCAGGGAACTTACTACCGCTACACGGTGTGGGCGGTGACCGACGAGGGACTGCTCGCGCGCGCGTTCGCGGTCACGCTGCGGGCGGGGGAGTAGCTATCTCCTCCGGTCCCTCTTCAGCTGCTCCATGACGATCGCGCGGTGGTCGAAGGCGAACTTCACCTTCCGCAGCTCTCGAGGCGTGAACCACCGCGCGTCCGCCGCATCGTCGCCGCCCTTCGCGCGGCCGCGGATTGGCGTGCACGCGTAGAGCACGGTCACGTTGTGCCCGCGGGGATCGCGGTTGCCCTTCGAGTACACGCCGCGCAGCTCCCTCACGCGGACGGTCAGCCCCGTCTCCTCCTTCGCCTCCCGGGCGCAGCAGCGCTCGGTCGTCTCCTTCCATTCGCAGAAGCCGCCGGGCAGCCCCCAGCGCCCCAGGAAGGGCGGACGGCCCCGCTGGACGAGAAGCACCCGACCCCGACGGTCCCGGATCCACGCGTCGACCGTCAGCCGGGGCATGCGGAGCGTCTCGTAGGGATTGCTCATCGGTACCTCTCGAAGAACTCGCGAATCTCGTCTGCCGGACGCCGCGTCGCGAGCTCCGACGGCGTCTCGCCGTACCAGTCGCGCGGAAGCCGGCTCGCGTAGGGCTCCTCGAGGAAGCGGGCGCAGAGCAGGGCGATCACGCCGCGATCGGTCTCGCTGCGGATGAGCCGGCCGGCGGCCTGAACGACGCGCGTCATGCCGGGCTGCAGGTACGCGAAGTCGAAGCCGGACTCGTCCCGCTCGTCGAAGTACCGCCGCAGGAGTTCCCGCTCGAAGGAGACCTGGGGAAGCGCCGGCGAGACGACGATCACGGCGGAGAGGAGCTCGCCCGGGTAGTCCACGCCCTCGGCGTACATGCCGCCGGAGACGGCGAAGAGAAGCGTCCCGCCGGGCGGCGGCGACTCCAGCGCGCGCAGAAGCTGCTGCCGCTCGTACTCGCTCAGGTCGGGCCGCTGGACGAGCAGCTGGGAGCGCGTCGGCGGCATGCGCGCGGAGACCTCGGTCAGGAAGCGGTAGGAGGGGAAGAGGACGAGGTCGTTGCCGGAGTGCGCGTCCGACATCTCGGCGAGGAGCCTCGCGATGCGCGGGTAGTTCTTCTCGCGGGCCGTGTAGGTCGTCCGCACGGACGGCACGATCAGGACCTTGCGGTTCTCCGGCGGGAACGGCGGTGGCAGCGAGATCGAGGAGGTCCGCTCGGGATCGAGCCCCAGGACCCGCTGAATCGCCTCGGGCGGGGTCAGCGTCGCCGACAGGAGGATCGTGGACGACGCCTGCCGGAAGATCGGCGACAGGACCCGCGCCGGGTCGAGGCACACGAGCGCGAGCCGCGCACCGCCCAGCGCCGCCCGGCGCTCGGCCACGCACGTGAAGTCGGGCCCGAAATTGGCCAGCACGGCCGCGAAGCGCTGCAGCGCGAAGTGAAAGTCGAGGACCGGATCGTCGACCATCGCGAGGCGCGTCTCGCGCTTCCACGCGAGGTAGCGCATCAGCTTCTCCTCCCACGCGAGGCGCAGCGCGAACACGGCGTCCGCCGGCGGCTCGACCTCTCCGATGCAGTCCGCCTCGTCCTCCGGCAGTTCCTCGGCCCGCTCGGCGACGATGCGAAGGAGCTCCTCGACCGAGTCGGCGAGGTCGTGGAAGAGCTCGCCCGGCTGCAGCAGGAGACGGTCGCGCAGGACGGCGAGGTCGGCCTCCCGGATCTCCGGCGAGAAGATCTGGCGGGCTCGGTCCGGCAGGTTGTGCGCCTCGTCGATCAGGAGGATCGCCTCGCGCAGGTCCTCGCCGGTCAGGTGGCGGAGCGCGGCGGCGGGCTCGAACACGTAGTTGTAGTCGGCCACGATCGCGTCCGCGCGCTGGGCCGTCTCGAGCTGGACCTCGAAGGGACAGACTTCCTCGCGCCGGGCCTCCTCGAAGACGGTGTCGGGGTCAAGGTGGGCGTAGGAGTCGTGGAGCCGGCCGAGCAGGTTCGAGCGCTCCATCTTTGCGGGGTAGTCCTTGGCGAAGCGGCAGAACTCCTCGTGGCACAGGATGCGGTCGTTCGCGCACATGCGCTCCTTGGCGCGGACCTGGACGGAGTGGAACACGCGCTCGTTCATCGCGACGAGCGAGGAGACGGCCATCTTCTGCTGCAGCGTCTTCGAGGTCAGGAAGACGACCTGCCGGCCGGTCGTCAGGCCTTCGACGACGGCGGGATGGAGCGCGGCCGCGGTCTTGCCGGAGCCGGTCGGCGCCTCGGCGATGAGGTTCTCGCCGTTGCGGAGGGCCGTGCGGACGGAATCCATGATCTTTTCCTGGATCGGGCGGGGGGCGGCGTGCGGGAAGGGGAGCCGCTCCGCGGCTTTCGCCTTGCGCTGGCGGATCACCCGCTGCGCCTTCCAGATCGCCAGCGTCCGGGACAGGCGCCGCTCGACATCGCGCTCGATGTCGTCGTCGAAGGGGACCTGGAGGGAGATCTCCTCGCCGGTCTCGATGTCGACGTAGACCAGAGCGCCGGAGACGGCGCCGTGCCCCAGGCGGCGCCAGAGGTAGCAATAGCCGAGCAGCTGGCGGCGGTCCCGCTCGAAGGCGTAGCCGGACGGGCGGACCCCGTCCACGGCCAGATTCGTCGACTTGAGCTCCTCGATCAGCCACTGGCCGGGAGTCCGCTCGACGCACCCGTCGAGCCGGCCGGTCAGGACCCCCGTCCAGTCGTCGACCGGGATCCGCGCCTCGAGGTGGACCTCGCAGCGGTAGCCGGGATGGGCGGCCTGTCGCTCGCCGAGGACACGGACGTGGATCTGGGTCCCGAGTCCGAGGCGGCGCCAGCCCTCGCCGCGGTCGAACCCGACGCGCCGGAAGCCCTCGTCCTCCGCCAGCTCGCGAACGGAGATCTCGAAGACGCGAGTGTTCTCGTCGAATCGCAAGCTCTCGATTATAATTTGCGAGTGACCCCCGACATCCGACCCTCGACGAGGCGTCTGACCCTCGCGTTCCTCGCTGTACTCCTGGCGACCAGTACCAGTCCCGCCCTCTTCGCCAAGACGCGTACACGCACGCGCAGCGGCGCGCCGGCGGGCTCGCTGCAAGAGGCGATCGAGCGCGCGGCGATCCGGCCGCCGGCGAAGTCCACGGGCGTGTCGATCTCGATCGCCGAGCTCGACTCGGGCACGCCGATCTACCAGCGCAACCCGGAGTCGCCCGAGACGATCGCTTCGGTCACGAAGCTCATCTCGTCGGCCGCCGCGCTCCACTACCTCGGACCCGAGTACAAGTTCCGCACGACGGTCTGGCGGCGCGGCGACATCCACGACGGGAACCTGCAGGGCTCGCTGCTCGTCGTCGGCGGGGGAGACCCGAACATCTCGGGCCGCTTCCACGAGGACAACTCCTTCGCGATCTTCGACCAGTGGGCGGAGGGCCTGAAACAGGCCGGAATCGTGAGGATTTCGGGGGATCTGGTGCTCAACGCCAGCTCCTTCGACGGCATCTACCGGCACCCAGAATGGCCCGCGGACCGCGATACGCGCTGGTACCAGGCGCCCATTTCGGCTCTGTCGTACAACGACAACTGCGTGATCGTCTCGGTCGGCCGCGGTGCGCTCCCGGGCGCGCCGGCGAACGTGACGATCGATCCCGACACGGACATCGTGCAGGCGCTGTCGGTCGCGCGCACGCTCGGCAAGGGCGCGAAGATCCGCATCGCGGTGTCGCGGCCCGTCGGGTCGGACATGATGACGGTGTCGGGCACGGTGCCGTCGCGCTTCTTCCGCTTCGCGGTGCCGGTCGCGATCAACGATCCGCCCAAGTTCTTCGGCGCCGCGCTGAAGAGCCGGCTGCGTGCCGCGGGGATCGAGCTCACGGGCAACGTCGTCGAGCAGGCGGTCAAGCCGGACAACTCGTGGCTGCTGGTGGCGAACACCGAGTCCCAGCTCGTGCCGACGATGGCCGTGTCGAACAAGCGCAGCCAGAGCTTCTACGCCGAGCAGATCTTCAAGACCCTGGCCTTCGAGAAGACGGGCCGCGGGACCTGGGACGGCGCGATCAGCCTGGCCAAGCAGTTCCTCGGGACGATCGGGCTCGACCCGAAGCGGTTCGAGCTCCACGACGGGTCGGGGCTCTCTTCGAGCGACCGCGTCGCGGCGGGGGACCTCGTGCAGTTCCTGAGGGCCATGAATACGCATCCCCAGGGAGCGGTCTGGCGGTCCACGCTGGCCGTCTCGGGCGATGTCGAGGGGTCCCTGCGCGGCCGGCTGCTCGATTCGGCCAGCCGGGGCGCCGTAGAGGCTAAGACGGGCACCCTGAACGGCGTTTCCACCCTTGCCGGCTACGCCAAGGGCCTCTCCGGAAAGACCTACGCGTTCGCGATCCTCCTGAACGGCCCGGGCGTCAGCGAGTCCCGCGGCCACGCCTTCCAGGACCGCCTGGTCCGCACCCTCGTCCAGAAGGGGTAGGGAAGGGCCAGCGCCCCGGCCCGTGACGGGCGCCGCCGGGCTTGGGGTTCGACGTTACAGGGTTCAGGGTCGGCTGCCGTACGGCGGCAGGGGGTCTGACCAGCAGTTTTCCACTCCCGCCAAAAAAACTTGACACCCTCCGGCGACAGATGTGATCCAATTCACATTGATTCGAGTTTGGGCCGTTTCTTTCGGCCCGGTACCAAAGGTGGGAATCCAAGGTCAACGTCGGTGTAGAGGGGCGAAGTCCGCCCGCGCTCGCGCGTGATTTCACGTGATTTCACGCGCCTAGCCGCTCGAACACCACGCTGCCCGCAGGACTAGGTTTCGTCCCCCGGCAATGTGCCAGGGGGTTTTGGCGAAAGGGTGGTTTAAGTTGACCAGTGTAGTGGTTTCGATCCCCACATAACATCTCGTAAGTAACTGATTAAAAGCCAGTTATACCTTTTGGGCTGTGCGCTCAAAAGGGGTTTGACTATCTGTGTCCAAAGGGCTAGGCTCAGGCTAGCTTCAGGAGACAGTCGATGGAAATCTCAGACGACTCGCAGAATCTCGCTTCATCCGAGCAACTCTTCGAGAGAGAGATCGAAGCAGTTTTCTCTGAGACTTTGGGCCTTATCCATATCGCGCTCGTCTCTCACTACCAGCTCTCTGAGCAGGAGGCGACGGAGCTCGAAAAAGACTTGTTTGTGTGGTTCCGTCGGTTCTGCTTTCGCCCGGGAGCATCGGTTCGATCCAACCGTCCCTATCTTTTGGTTGCTTGCTGCCAATTCGCTCGTGAGTATCAGAAGTACCTCGTTGGAACTGGTGTTCGTACGACCGACGAAAGGCTCAGAGGCATTCTCGACCGCGAGCCCAACGACGTGGCGCACGACTTCGCTCGCAGCCTACAGCTGTACGACTTTCGGCGTTCCGATGCTTGAAGGCGCTCGAATCCTTCAGTTCCCCGGTCGCCGCCTTGATTGGCGCGAACGCGCCGATAGCGCGAGCGCCTGGGCCTTGGCGTACCTGAATGTTCCGATCGATGTTCGGACAGACGACGAAATTAGGGCATGTCTTGAGGACTCGGACGCAACGCTCGCGGTTTGCCAACTCTTGCGCTCGCGGTGCGACTCCTCTCCAGCAGTCGTAACCCAAGAGGCGTCCTTTGCCTACCGGTGGATTGCCGACAAGGGGACTGCCGTCGGCGTCTTCGACGAGAAGGACTATTTCCTTGGTGAGCTCGCTCTCATCGTCGCTAACGCCAACAGGCAGCTCGGCCACCTGACTGAGGCCGAACGCTGGATCAACAAAGCTGAAGCGGGATTCCGGCACACGGTGAATCCGGCACCTCTCCTGGCGTCGTCGGCGTTTGTTCGGCTGGCTGTTAGGTACGCCGCCACAGACTTCGAGGACGTCCTTGAGTTGCTTCCGTCAGTGATTTCTAGTTTCGAGCGCTTCGGGATGCAGCGTGAACTGGCCAAGGGTCGTTTCCTGCACGCAGCGGTTTTGAATGAAACCGGCCGCACCGACGAAGCGATCGCCACGTTGAAACAACTCCGGACCAGTCCGGTGGTGGTAGCGGAAAAGCCGTTTCTTGGTCGAGTACTGGCCAGTCTTGGGCATCATTGCAGCAGTAAGGGCGATTTCTCCGAAGCGATGCGGTTCTATAACGAAGCTTTGCTGCCCCTCCAAGAGGCAGGCTTGAGCGCCGTCGTGGCAGAGATCAAGTGGGGTGTTGGCGACGCGTACCGCGCACAAAAGCAGCCGGCACGAGCGGTGACAGCCTACCGCGAGGCGATTCAGGACTTCAGGGAGCTCGGTTTGGTAGGAACAGTGTCTCTCCTTCACCTAGTAATCGCAGAGCTTTTGCTTGAAGTGGGTTCTCACCGAGAGGCCGAATGGGAGATCCTTGCTGCACTGCCCACCATTGATGAGGAACGAATGGTCCCGGCGGGAGTGGCTGCGCTGGCTCTCTTGAAGGAGTCGGTGCAGCAGCGGAAGACCGACAGCCGCGCCCTCGGGGAGCTGCGTCAACACCTTCAGGCTGGAAAGTAGACTTTCTTCATCTCCTCCTTGAAATTCGACCCCCGGAAGGGGGTCGTTCTTTTTCCGGCCGGCCTCGTGACAATATGTAGATAGATACCCTCCTTTCCCCTAGGAGGTGTTCATGGCGTCACGGGCCAGGCGGGACGAACCCCCGGAAGCCGCTGCAGCCCGTGTGCGCGTTCCAATGTCCGAGCCCGAGATCGAAGCCTTTTATCGCAGCGTGTTCTTGCCCTTAGTTCGACGCGCGACCTGGAAACATGGCCTTTCGCCTGAAGACGCAAGCGACATCGTCCAAGATGCATTCCTACTCGCTCTAGGCAAAATCGACGGATCCGGCAACCCGAAATCCTGGCTCGTACAGGTGGTGGATCACCTCGCAATGAATCATCGGCGAAAGGTCGCTCGCCGTGCGCAGCTAGCGTCGAAGTGGTTGCCGACCGACAGGGACATCTCCGAGTGTGTTCCCGAGCACATGATCCCGGAGTACTAGTAAGGAGTCGTCATTCGCCTTCTAAACTCTCCTACGATCGAGGCCTGGCTTCGGTCCGTGTGTCCCTCCCAGAGACTTGCAGCAGAGGTGTCTCCCCTAGATCTAGTGCATCGTGCTGGGCAGCTCCTCGCGATCCTCCCGAACCTACCCAGCTCCAAAGCTCATGAGCAATTGTCAGCCGCACCAGATCTGCCCGCGACGCTTCACGCGTTGGTAAGCATTCTGGGGCGTAACCAGGATCAGCAGGACGATGCCTACTCGCAGCTCGAAGCGGCTTATGGGCTGATCCATGACCTCAAATGGGAAGACGAGTTTGAGGAGCGGGAGCAGCTACTAAGCTCCGTCGCCTTTCTCATGTGGAATTGCTGTCGGCGATATCGGTCCTATCCAGAGACACTGCGGTGGGAGAGTAGGGTTCTCGAGCACGTCCAAGAGCAAACGCCGACCAGAGACTTTCTCGCCCTGGAGCCGTCAGAGTTGTCTGGTGACGTCTTGGGCCGGTTCCTGGCCGATCCAGCGGTGCTATTGGCCGTCTGGGGGAATATTGAGTTGAAGGCCAATCAGAATCCCGATAGGACTCTTAAAGCCGCGGGTGCGATCTGGGTCTGGCTGACCTCCCATAGAAGGGAAGTTGCTGGCGACGATGAAACCGTGGCCTATTTTGAAGGGAGACTGGCGCTCACGTTGGCCATGGCATCGGCTCACGTTGGGAAAGGACGAGAGTGGGAGGTCTGGTTCTCGAAAGCAAAACTGTCGCTGGAGTCGGTCCAAAATCCGGGCCCCTATCTCGCGATGGTCGAGTTCAATCGCCTTGGTCGCCTTTACATAAGGCGGCGATACGCGGAAGTGGTTGAGCAGAGCGGGCCTTTGATAGAGCGATTTCGGACGCTTTCCATGCCAGCCCATGAGCTCAAAGTGAGTTTCGTGCTTGCTAACAGCTTGAAGGACGGTAGCTACCCCGCTCAGCAAACTCTTAAGGTGTTCAAGGATACGTATCGAGCGGCTGTGAGAATGGGAAATGTCATGCTGTCGGCGAGCCTCGCCAGTGGCTTAGCTCAGCTACATGGCAAGGCAGGCAATCAGCTGTTGGCAGATTGCTATGCGGTATTAGGCCTTCGTCTCGCGGAGCGAGCAGCCTGTCCCTGGGTCTCGGCTTATGCGATCTCAACGCGGGGAGAGTTGCTCCGGGATCGCGGTGCATACCTCGAGGCTGTGAACGCCTATCGGGCGGGCGCACAGGTGTATGCGGAATCGCATATGTACCCATTCGTTGCCTACACGCGGGTCATAATCGCCGAAACGCTGCTCATTGCCGGGCGCGAGGGCGACGCCATCGGGGAGCTGTTGTTGGCCCTTCCGATAATTGAACGGGAATCGCTAATTGAGGAAGCCGAAGCATCGGTCTGGTTGATGCGCCAGGCCATCAAGCAACGAGGAATTCGTCCGAGCATGCTCCGCGACCTTCGCGAGCGGCTAGCTCCTCCTCAGTGATGCACGCGGTGAGTCTGATCCGTCACCTCTGGCGGTGGCTGTCAAATCGAAGACCGAGAGTAGAGGAGGTCAAGTCGAGTAAGCGCGTCGCAGACTCCGTGCTACCGTTCCTAATCTGAATCTCCTCTACCTCCACGGCTTCGCCTCGTCTCCCGCTGGCCGGAAGATCGCACTGCTGCGAGAGGCCTTCGCGGCTGAGGGGATCGAGGTCCTCGCCCCGGACCTGAACCGCCCGTCCTTCGAACGGCTCGACTTCGACGCCATAGCCGACGAAGCCGTGCGCGCCGCCGCCGCAGCACACCCTGCCGTCGTCATCGGCAGCTCCCTCGGCGCTCTCGTCGCTCTCGAGGCCGCGCGTCGTGGCGTCCGGGCTCCGGGCGTCCTGATCGCTCCCGCCCTCGGCTTCGGAACCCGCTGGACCGAGAAGCTCGCGCCGGGCGATCCTGTCCGCTTCTTTCACCATGGCGCGAATCCCGAGCTCTCGATTCACCGCCGCTTCTTCGAGCAGATGGCGCAGGTCGAGGTCGACCGCGATCCGCCGCCGGTCCCTGTGACAGTCGTGATGGGGGACAAGGACGAGAGCGTGCCCTACGAGGGCGTCCGCGACACGTGGCGGCGGTGGGACGCATCCGGCCGGCTGAAGCCCGGCTCGCGCTTCGTCTCCATCCCCGGTGGCGATCACGGCCTCGTCGACCACGTCGCGACGATCGCGGAGGCGATCCGGAAAGCGAGGACTATGATGCCGGGTTAACTCAAGGAGGCGGCCATGATTCGCCATTCGTTGGGGCTCACGCTCGGCATCTCGGCGTCACTTCTCCCCTCCGGCATCGCTCAGGCCGAACACACCAAGTCCGTACCCGTCGTCACACAGGTCCAGGGAGCAGCGCTCTACCGGACCTCGATGACGATCTCGAACGGGAACGCGGCGGTCACGACTCCGGTGAACATGCGGTTCTCCTACCGCGCGCCGGACGGGTCCTTCCAGATCGCGCAGCTCGCGATCTCGCCGAACCTCGGCCCGCGTAAGGTCCAGGTGTTCGACGACATCGTCCAGGAGTTCAAGGACCAGGGCGCGATCCGTGCTGCGGACGTCAACTCGCCGCTCTTCGGAACCCTGCTCGTCACGTTCGACACGATCGAGGACGACAACAAGTTCGAGGCGGCCGCGGTCGCGCGCACCTACAGCGCGGCGCCGGCCGGAGGAACGCTCGGGATCGCCTACGCGGGCCGCTGCTTCTGTCTGACCGGCAGCCAGGGCCGCGTCATCGGCGCGATGCGAAGCGGCGTCTTCGGGAACGACGGCAGCACGCGGGCGAACCTCGGCATCATCAACGAGGGCTTCGGCACGACGGACGTCCAGGTCTCGTACTTCGATGGCGATTCGGGCAATCTCCTGAAGACGTTCGCGCTGAGCTCCCGGGCCGGGCACGTCCTCGAGGAGAACGAGGTCTACCAGATCAACAACCTCTTCGCCGACCCCGCGGTGCCGGGCACGACGACCAAGCTCGTCGTGGAGCTGAAGGCGCTGACCAACGGCGTCTACGTCTCGGGCTACGGCGTGCAGCTCGACAACACGACTCAGGACGGCGCGTTCTTCTTCTTCGAGGAGGAGTAGGGCGGATCCCTCGGCGCGGCCGCGCTAGAATCCTCCCTTCGCAAAAGGGAGGCCTGGATGAGAACGCCCCGGATCGCCGCGGCCGCGTCCGCCATTCTGTTGTTCGTGCCGGCGCTGGTCGTCAGCGCGATATCCCAGCGGATACCGGTCGTGACCCAGGTCCAGGGCGTCGTGTTCTACCGGACCTTCCTCATGGTCGGGGTCGCGAGCGGGTCGCCGACGGTCACGCCGCGGATGACCCTGACCTACCGCTCGCCCGTGGACGGGAGCGTCCAGACGCCGACGCTGACCCTCCCGGAGCCGATCGCGGGCGGCCAGGCGCAGACATTCGAGGACGTCATCCAGACTTTCAAGGACTCGGGCCTGATCCGTCCACAGGACCAGTCGGTCGGGCTCTTCGGCACGCTGGAGGTGACGGCCGACGCGCTGACCGACCCGTCGCAGCTGAGCCTGGTCGCCCGGACGTTCAGCCCGGCCGCCGGCGGCGGAACGAACGGCATCGCCTACGTCGGGCGCGACGCCCAGACCGCGGGATCGGGAAGCCGGATCGTCGCGTTCCTCCGCAACGGAACGTTCGGCAGCGACGGGACGACCCGGGCCAACATCGGGTTCGTCAACGAGGGCGCGACGCCGGTCGACCTCCGGATCACGTACCTCGACGCCACGACCGGGGCGAAGATCAAGGACTTCACGCTCTCGAGCGTGGTCTCCCGGCCGCTCGGCCCGGGCGAGGTCGTGCAGCTCAACAACGTCTTCGTGAGCGCCGGCGTGCCGGGAGCCACGCGCCTGATGAGCGTCACGGCGACGCCGGTCACGGCCGGCCGGATCTCCGGCTACGCCGTCCAGCTCGACTCGGTCACCAGCGACGGCTCGTTCTTCCTGATGACGGAGGAGCCGTAGGGCTCGGCTCGGAGACGTCCGAGGGCGCCGGAAGTAGAATCGCCGCCTCATGGCGATGTCGGGGCTGGGACTGTTCCTGCTGGAGGCCTGCGCGGGCATCGCGCTGCTGCTCCTGCTGTTTCCGCCCGCGACGCTCGGACGCGGCTTCTTCTCGCTGCACGGCGGCCTCGCGGCGGCGTTCGCGGGGCTGGCCGTCGCCGTGAGGCCGGCCGGAATGCCGCCCGCACTCGGGTGGGCCTCTGCCGGGCTCCTCTCCGCCTACACCCTCGCGGCCCACGCCGGCCGAGCCTCGGCGGCCCGTCCGCTGCTCGCCGCCGGGGCGGCGTGCGCGGCCTGGAGCGTGATCCGCGTCGCCCTGGTCGCACCGCGGGAGACCGGCGGAGACGCCTGGACCGCCGTCGGCGCGATGGCGGGCGGCCTGTTCTTCGGCGCCGTCGTCCTGATCATGAACCTGGGGCACTGGTACCTCGTGTCGCGCTCGCTCCCGTTCCGCCTCCTCGCCCGGGGCGCGATCCTGTTCGCGGGACTCGCCGCGTTCCGCACGATCTACCTGGCGCTCGCGGTGGCGTCGCACGCCGGGACGGAGGGCCTCGGCGCGCTGCTGTCGGTCGAACGGGACGCGCTCTTCTTCCTGTTCCGCGTGCTCTGGGGGATCGTCGGGCCGCTCGCTCTCTCGTATTTCATCTGGCGTACGGCCGAGATGAAGTCGAACCAGGCGGCGACGGGCCTCCTCTACGTCGCGCTGGTGTTCGTGCTGATCGGCGAGCTGCTCTCCTCCTACCTGACCGTCGCGACGGGCTTTCCGGCTTAGGCGCGCGACGCATGCGCGTCCGGTACTACTGCGGCGAATGCCTTATGGCCCGCGACTTCGCGCCCCCGTTCCCGGAGGCGGCGGAGCAGGCGTGCGCGCGGTGCGGGAAGGCTTTCGCGGCGGACTTCGGGGCCCTATCCGCCGCGGAGTTCCCCTGCGCGTTCTGCGGCAACCGCGCCTTCTTCCTTCAGAAGGACTTCGACCAGCGGCTGGGCTGTCTCATCATGGCCGCGTCCCTGGGCGCCGCGTTCCTGGTGGGCTGGCGGCTGGGCTGGATCTGGTTCACGCCGGTGCTGCTCGCGACGGTCCTCATCGACTGGGTCGTGGCGGCGCGCATCCGACCCGTCGCGATCTGCTACCGCTGCGACGCCGAGTACCGGGACCTGCCGGACCCGTCGCACTACAAGGCCTACGATCCCCACGTCGCGGAGCGCTACGCCGAGACCAAGACTCTGCGACGCATGCGATGACGCGCTGACGATGAGGATCTACGACATCTCCCGCCGGATCTCCGAGTCGACGTTCGTCTGGCCGGGCGACGTCCCGTTCTCGTGGCGCGAGACGGAGAGCGGCGGTTCCGGCGCCCCCTTCGGCTCGACGTGCTTCACGATGAGCGCACACTGCGGCACCCACGCCGACGCGCCGAGCCACGTCTTCGCGGACGGGCAGGCGATCGGCGCCGCGCCGCTCGCGGCGTACGTGGGGAAGGCGCGCGTCGTGGCGCTGCCGGGCCTGGGGGAGACGGGGCCGGACCTCCTCCCGCCCCGCGCCCTGGGCCCGCTGCGCGTGCTGTTTCGGAGCGGCGGCAAGGCGTCGCTCTCGCCGCTCGCGGCCATCCGCCTGGCCGAGCGCGGCGCGATGCTCGTGGGCACTGACGCCGCGTCGATCGACCCCGAGGACGCCGATGACCTGCCCGCGCACCGCGCCCTCCTCGAGCGGGGCGTCGCGCTGCTCGAGGACCTGGACCTGAGCGACGTGCCGGAGGGCGACTATCAGCTCGTCGCGCTCCCGCTGCGCTTCGACAGCCTCGACGCCTCGCCCGTGCGGGCGATCCTGATCGAGGAATAGCTCGACTGGTCGTCCCGAGGCGGCGGGCAAGCGACGGCTACGTTAGGGGAACAGCCCGCGGATCCGCGTCGTCTCCTCGACGCGTCCGACCGCGAGAATGAGGGCGCCGGTCCGAAGGTCCGTGTCGTGGCGCCGGGCCGTCTCCGCGACGTCCTCGTATGCGCGGCGGATCGTGCGCTCTAAGTGGCTGCGGACGACGTCCGGGTCCCAGAAGAAGGAGTACAGGTCCTGGACCCACTCGAAGTAGGACACGGTGACGCCGCCGGCGTTGGCCAGGATGTCCGGTATGACGACGACGCCGTTGCGCCGGAGGATGTCGTCGGCGTCGGGTGTCGTCGGCCCGTTGGCCGCCTCGGCCACGATCTTGGCGCGGACGCGAGGCGCGTTCTCGCGCGTGATCACGCCCTCGAGGGCGGCGGGGACCAGGACGTCGACGGAGAGCTCGAGAAGCTCGGCATTGGAAATCTTCTGGCCGCGGGCCGCGGTGACGCTTCCCTTCTTTTCCTTGGACGCGTTGACATCATCCAGCCGCAGCCCGTGCTTCTCGTAGATCCCACCCCTTGAGTCGGACACGGCGACGACCCGGGCGCCCGCCTCGTCCAGGAACCGCGCGACGTGCATTCCGGCGTTGCCGTAGCCCTGCACCGCCGCGGTCGCGCCCTTCAACGACAGCCGTATCCGTTTCGAAGCCTCCTCGATCGCCACGAAGCAGCCTTCCGCCGTCGCCTCGTTTCGTCCGGCGGAGCCGCCCAGCGAGATCGGCTTTCCGGTCACGACGCCGAGAGTCGAGTACCCCTGCGTCATCGAGAAGGTGTCCATGATCCAGGCCATGTGCTGTGGCGTCGTGTAGACGTCGGGCGCGGGGATGTCCTTGTCATGACCCAGGAGGATCGAGATCTCGGAGGTGTAGCGGCGGGTCAGCCGCTCGTTCTCGTCCATCGACAGCTTCTTGGGGTCGACCGTGATTCCGCCCTTGGCCCCGCCGAAGGGGATGTTGACGACGGCGCACTTCCAGGTCATCCACATCGCCAGCGCCTTGACCTCGTCGATCGTGACGCCGGGATGAAATCGGATGCCGCCCTTCGAGGGCCCGCGCGCGATCGAGTGCTGGACGCGATAGCCCGTGAAGACCTTGATGCGTTTGTTGTCCATCTTGACCGGGATCGAAACGGTCAGCTGGCGCTTGGGGTTCCGCAGCACGTCGCGGATGCCGGCGTTCAGCCCGAGGTGATCGGCCGCGCGATCGAACTGACGCTGCGCGAAGTCGTAGGGGTTGAGATCCTCCGGTGAAGGTGGGGCGGCGGGAGCCGCTTTCCGTTTCGCGCTCGCGACGCGGGGGGCCGGACGCTTGGATGCCATTCGTCTCTCTCCTTATGCTCGGGCGGTTCGCAAGTGCGGCGTTGGCCCTCAGGGGCCGGGCAGGGGAAGGGTGGCGGCCGCCGAGCGGGCGAGCCTCCACAGCGAGGCGGGAAAAACGCCGAAGGCGAAGATGCCGGCGGCGCAGATCGACAGCGCGAGCCAGTCCGCGAAGGCGAGCGGGGGCGGCGCCTCGGGCTCGATCGGGTCGCGCATGTAGAGGATGTACACGACCTTCAGGTAGTAGCCGATCGAGACCAGGCTGTTGAGCACGCCGATGATCGCGAGGGCGTACATTCCCCGCTCGAGCGCAGCCTTGAAGATGAAGAACTTGCCGATGAAGCCGGCCGTCGCCGGGATGCCGGCCAGCGAGAACAGGCACAGCGCGAAGACCGCCGAGGCGAATCGGGCCCGCCGTCCCTCCCCGGCGAGCATCGCGACCGGATGCGGCTTGGTCTCGTCGCGGTAGAGCGCCGAGACCGCGGCGAACGCACCGGCGTTCGAGACGAGGTACGCGAAGAAGTACACGATCGCGGCCGCCAGGGCCTCGCGTCCGAAGACCGCCAGCGCGATGGTGACGTAGCCCATGTGCGCGATGCCCGAGTAGGCGAGCAGCCGCTTCGCGTCCCGCTGCGCGAGCGCGACGACGTTGCCGAGCGTCATCGAGAGGACCGCGAGAGCGGCCACGGCCGCGTGGAAGCGGTCGGGAAGGCCCGGCTGGAAGGTCGCGGCGAGCACGCGGAAGAGCACGAGGACGCTCGCGCCCTTGGGAGCGATCGAGAGGTACAGGACCGCCGGCGTGGGCATGCCCTGGTACACGTCGGGCGCCCACGCGTGGAACGGGGCGAGCGACATCTTGAACCCGAACCCGACCAAAAGGAGCAGCACGCCGAGGATGACGGCCGGGCGTCCCGCGAGCCCCTCCTGCGCGAGGCCGGCGATCCGCGTCGAGCCGCTCGCCCCGAACAGGAGGACGATGCCGTACAGCGTGAACGCCGACGCGAAGGCCCCCGTCAGGAAGTACTTCAGCCCCGCCTCCGAGGAGGCCTCGATGCCGCGGAAGTACGCGGCGAGCACGTAGAAGGACAGCGACAGGGTCTCGAGGCCGATGAAGACGATGAGGAGGTCGAGCCCGCGGATCATGAGCGAGACGCCGAGGTGTCCCCAGAGGAGCAGCGCGTAGAACTCGCCGCGCTCGTCCCGGGTCCGCTCGAGGTAGGGCTTCGCGACGAGGATCGCGACGGCCGCGGAGCCGCCCAGGAAGAGGCCCATGAGCCAGGTCAGGGGCGAGGTCTCGAATCGTCCGTCGAAGGTCGCGCCCGGCGGCGCGGCCATCAGGAAGTAGAGCGATGCGGCGACTCCCGCGAGCGCGAGCGTCGCGAACCACCGGCGCAGCGACGGCAGGAACGCTTCCAGCAGCAGGATCAGGCATCCCGCCGCGGCGAGCGAGACCTCCGGCAGGATCGAGAGCCAGTCCGCGTGGGTGAGCAGGATCAGGCTCGTGCTCACGGGGCTTCGCCCTTCGCGCCCTTCGCGATCTCCGGCGGGTTGCTCACCTGCGCCTCGACGAGCTGCTTGTTCGCCACGGCCTGCTGCAGCGCGTCGACCGAGACGCGGAGGCGGTCGAGGACGTCATTGGGGCGCACGCCGATCCAGACCATGAGGACGACGAGGACCGAGGCCGCGACGAGCTCGCTCCAGCGGATGTCGGTCAGGCGGCGGTTCTCCTCGTGCGTGACCGGGTTCCAGAACACGCGCTGGACGAGGGTGAGCATGTAGATCGCCGAGAGGATCACGCCGGTCGCGGCGGCGACCGACCACCAGCGGTGGGGCGAGGTCCACGTGCCGAGGAGGATGAGGAACTCGCCCACGAAACCGTTCAGGCCCGGCAGCCCGATCGACGAGAGCGTCGCGACGAGGAAGAGGGCGGTCGTGACCGGGACGATGCCGGCGACGCCGCCGTAGGCCGAGATCTCGCGCGTGTGGCGGCGCTCGTAGAGGACGCCGACCAGCAGGAACAGCGCGCCCGTGGAGAGCCCGTGGTTGACCATCTGGAGGATCGAGCCCTGGAGCGAGATCGTGGTGAACGCGCCGACGCCGATCACGACCAGTCCCAGGTGCGAGACCGAGGAGTACGCCACGAGGCGCTTCATGTCGTGCTGCGCGAAGGCCACGAGCGCCCCGTAGACGACGCCGATCACCCCCAGGACGCCGAGCCAGGGCGCATACCGCAGGGCGGTACCGGGGAAGAGGGGCAGCGCGAAGCGCAGGTACCCGTAAACGCCGAGCTTGAGCAGGATGCCGGCCAGGATGATCGAGCCGGCCGTCGGCGCCTCGGTGTGGGCGTCCGGAAGCCACGTGTGCAGCGGGAAGACGGGAACCTTGATCGCGAACGCGAGAGCGAACGCGGCGAAGAGGACGACCGCCGTCGTGCCCGTGAACGTCAGCCGGTAGAGGTCCTCGAGCGCGAAAGACCAGACGCCCGTCGCGGCGTGGTGCTTGATCGCGACGTAGAGAATGGCGAGGAACATCAAGAGGCTGCCCGCCATCGTGAAGAGGAAGAACTTCATGGCGGCGTAGATGCGGCGGTTCCCGCCCCAGATGCCGATGATGAAGTACATGGGCACCAGCATGACCTCCCAGAAGACGTAGAACAGGGCGAGGTCCAGCGCGACGAGCGTCCCGATCACGCCCGTCTCGAGGATCAGGAACGCGATCGAGAAGCCCCGGACCTCCTTCTCGACATGGGTCAGCGAGAAGAGGAGCGACACGGGCGTCAGGATCGTCGTCAGCAGGATCAGGACGAGCGAGATGCCGTCGATGCCGAGGAGGTAGGAGATCCCGAGGGGCTGGATCCACGGCGCCGCCTCGCGGAACTGGAAGCCGCGCAGGGCCGTGTCGAAGTGCCACCACAGCGGCAGCGACAGCACGCACTCGAGCGTCGCCACGGTGAGCGCGCCGACCTTCGCGACGCCCGCCGCCGAGCGCGGCAGGAGGAGCAACAGGATCGCTCCCGCGGTCGGCAGGAACACGAGGACGGTGAGCAGGTGCTCGGCCAGGAGCGTCTTCATCGCCGTCTAGATCCACCCCGCCACGACGAGCAGCAGGGCGACGAGGCCGAGCAGGAAGGTCAGGGCGTAGTTGCGCACGTTGCCGGTCTGGAGGAAGCGCAGCAGGTCGCCGGTCAGCTCGACCACGAAGGCGCCGGCGTTGAGGACCCCGTCGATCAGGAGGACGTCGACGACCTTCCACAGGGTCCGCGAGAGCCAGTAGAACGGCTTCACGAAGAGGACGCCGTAGAGCTCGTCGATGCGGAACTTGTCGGCGACCAGCGCATACACGCCGGGGGAGGCCGCGGCGATGCGCGCCGGGGTCCGTCCCTCGCCCCTGGCGTACCAGCTCCACGCCAGGAGGAGCCCCGCCGCGGCGACGAGCACCGAGACGGCCATCAGGGCCCACTCGGTCGCGTGGGGCAGCGCGGCGTGCTCCTCGACGCCCTTGAGGCCGGGGAGCACGGGAGCGAGGAAGCGCGCAAAGACGTTGGCGTTCTCCCCGAAGACCGCGGGAAGCCCGACCCAGCCGCCGACGACCGAGAGGATCGCCAGGACGATCAGGGGCAGCGTCATGGACGGCGGCGACTCGTGCAGGTGGTGCTCCTGGTCGGGGGTGCCGCGGAATCGCCCGAAGAAGGTCAGCGAGACCAGGCGGAACATGTAGAACGCCGTCAGGCCGGCCGTGAAGAGCCCGACCGCCCAGAGGATGCGCAGGCCGCCGGCCTCGAACGCGCCGGCGAGGATCGCGTCCTTCGAGAAGAAGCCGGCGAGCGGAGGGATGCCGGCGATCGCGAGGGTGGCGACGAGGAAGGTCCAGAAGGTGATCGGGAGCTTGGACTTCAGCCCGCCCATCTTCCGCATGTCCTGCTCGCCGCCCATGGCGTGGATGACCGAGCCCGAACCGAGGAAGAGGCAGGCCTTGAAGAAGGCGTGCGTCATGACGTGGAACATGCCGGCCACGTAGGCGCCGACGCCGCAGGCGAGGAACATGTAGCCGAGCTGCGAGACCGTCGAGTAGGCCAGGACCTTCTTGATGTCGTTCTGCGCGACGGCGATCGTGCCGGCGAAGATCGCCGTGAAGGCGCCGATCCCCGCGACCACCGCCATCGCCTCGGGCGCGAGGCGGAAGAGCACGTTGCAGCGCGTCACCATGTAGACGCCGGCGGTGACCATGGTGGCGGCGTGGATCAGAGCGGAGACCGGCGTCGGGCCCGCCATCGCGTCCGGGAGCCAGACGTACAGCGGCACCTGCGCGCTCTTGCCGACGGCGCCGACGAACAGGCAGAGGCAGATCAGCGTCAGCGCCGGCTGGTAGAGCGCGGGATTGCTCGCCGCCTTGCCGAAGACCTCGGAGTAGCTCAGGCTGCCGAAGGTCGTGAAGAGACCGAACATCCCGAGCAGGAAGCCGAAGTCGCCGATGCGGTTGACGACGAACGCCTTCTTGCCCGCCGCCGCGGCGTACTCGCGGTCGTAGTAGTAGCCCACCAGCAGATACGAGCAGAGCCCGACACCCTCCCAGCCCACGAACATGAGGAGGAAGGTCTCGGCGAGCACCAGGACCAGCATCGCGAACAGGAACAGGTTCAGGTACGCGAAATAGCGCGCGTAGCCGGCGTCGGTCTCGTCGTGGTGCATGTAGCCGACCGAGTAGACGTGGATCAGGAAGCCGACGAAGGTCACGAACGACAGCATCAGCGCGGAGAGCGGATCGAGTCGGAACGAGAGGTCGATCGAGAGGGAGCCCGCCACGATCCAGCTCCCGTACGGCTCGATCACCGGCGTTCCGCCGCCGGAGGAGAGGTACGGAATGAGGCGGCTGTAGGCGGCGAGGGTGGCGAGGCCCGCGGACCCGACGCCGACCGCCGACACGAACCCCTTGCCGAGCCTCGTCCCCAGGAGCCCGTTCAGGGCGAATCCCACGAGCGGGATCACGGGGATGACCCAGAGGGCGATCATCGGCGGCGCCTCACCACTTCAGCAGGTTGATCCGGTTGACGTCGATCGTTTCGGTGTGCCGGAACAGGGCGACGAAGATCGCGAGGCCCACGGCGGCCTCGGCCGCGGCGATCGCGATGACGAAGAAGACGACGATCTGCCCCTCGCGCGTGCCGAGGCTCGCGCCGTAGCCGAGGATGGCCAGGTTTGCCGAGTTCATCATGAGCTCGATCGAGAGGAAGATCTGGATCGCGTTGCGCCGCAGGAGGGCGCCGCAGAGCCCGATGCAGAAGAGCGCGCCCGACACGATGAGGACCTCGGAGAGAGGGATCGTGCCGATCATCCGCGCGGCTCCCTGTCGCGGCGCGCCAGGACGAAGGCGCCCACCAGCGCCGACAGCAGGAGGATCGAGACCGCCTCGAAGTGCAGCAGGTAGCCGCTGAAGAGCTCCCGCGCCAGCGCCTCGGGCCTTCCCAGCACGTTCGGCTCGCCGGCCAGCGCGCGCGGCGCCGCCGAGCCGCTGTGCCGCAGCGTCGAGAGCAGGAACCCGGCGAAGAGGACGATGGCGATCCCCGAGAGAAGCGTCTGGATCGGGCGGCCCGTCTTCTCGGGTCGCTCGGGCCCGACGTTCAGGAGCATGAGCACGAAGAGGAACAGCACGAGGATCGCGCCGGCGTAGACGATGACCTGGATCACCGCGATGAAGGGCGAGAAGAGCAGCACGTAGCAGCCGGCGAGCGCGAAGAAGGCCACGACCAGCGAGAGGACGCTCCGCACGGGGTTGCGCGAGAGGACCATCAGCGCCGCGAAGACGATAGCGACGGCGGCGAAGACCTCGAACACCAGGCGATCCACGTCAGTGCCCCGCGCCCATCCGCCACATCTCGATGGCGGCGGCCCAGAAGAGGTTCACGAGCGAGAGCGGAAGGAGCGTCTTCCAGCCGAGCGTCATCAGCTGGTCGTAGCGGAAGCGGGGGAGCGTCCACCGCACCCAGATGAAGATCAGCACGAAGAACGCGGTCTTCGCGGCGAAGATGGCGATCGAGGCGACGGCGCCCAGGATCCCGGAGGGGTGGAAGCCCGGCAGCGACCACCCGCCGAAGTAGAGCGTCGTGGTCATCGCCGAGGCGACGATGACGTTGATGTACTCCGCCAGGAAGTAGGACCCGAAGTGCATCGCCGAGTACTCGGTGTGGTAGCCGGCGACCAGCTCGGCCTCGGCCTCGGGGAGGTCGAACGGCAGCCGGTTGGTCTCGGCGAAGGCGGAGACGAAGAAGATCAGGAAGCCGAGCGGCTGCACGAGGACGTTCCAGCGCGGGACGAACCCGAGCCACGTTCCCGCCTGCATCCCCACGACGTCGTTCAGGCGGAAGGACCCGGCGGCGAGGATGACGCCGGCCGCGGCCGAGGTCATGGCCAGCTCGTAGGAGATGATCTGCGCGCTCGAGCGGATTCCCCCCATCAGGGAGAACTTGTTGTTCGACGACCAGCCCGCGAGCACGATCGCGTAGACGGAGATCGACGTGATCGCGAAGACGTAGAGGAGGCCGATCGAGACGTTGGCCCCGATGAGCGGGACCTCCTCTCCGTGGATCGTGATGGAGGAGCCGTAGGGAATCACCGCGAACGTCGACAGGGCCGCGAAGACTGCCAGGCCGGGCGCCAGGAAGAAGAGGAGGCGGTCCACGCTCGTCGGGACGACCTCCTCCTTCATGAAGAGCTTCAGGATGTCGGCCGGGCTCTGGAGCAGGCCGAAGGGCCCGACGCGGTTGGGGCCGGGCCGGTCCTGGATGAAGGCGGCGACGCGGCGCTCGACCCACACGAGCGGGGTCACGATCGCCGGAAGGATGAGCGCGGGCAACGCGACGCGGAGGACCAGGATCGTCCAGTCGAGGAGCGTCACGGCTGGCCGGCCCAGGCGAAGTCGCCCTTCTTCAGGAGCGCGCCGCCCTCGAGCTCGCCGTCGCCCGCCCGGATGCCGCCGTAGCCCTCGACCTCGGCGGCGATCTGCTCGAGCACGTCGGCCGGCGTCCAGTTCCGGTCTCCCCAGCCGATCGCCACCGCGAGCATGAGCAGGAGCTCCCAGTGCGCGCGGATGGGCGGCCTCGGGAGGAACGCGCGGTCGAACTTTTGGACGCGGTCCTGCACGTTGGTGAAGGTCCCTTCCTTCTCGGCCAGGGAGGCGGCGGGGAGAACGACGTCGGCGGCGCGGGTCAGCGCGTTGGCGGTGCGCGCCGCCGTACCGAGGAAGCGGGCGCGCCGCAGCAGGGCGACTTTCTCGGCGTCGTCGGCCGCGGCCGCGAAACCGGCGTCGGCGACGAGGATGCATTCGGGCGAGGCCTTGCCGGAGAGGACCGCTTCGAGGCCGTATCCGCCGCGTCCGGGCTCGAGGCCCATCTCCTTCGCGCCGCGGTAATTCGCGCCGGCCTCGTCGCCGGACACCCACTCCTTCGGGTTCTTGACCTTCCGCGTGCGCGACTTGTCCACGACGACGTCGCGGTTCGGGCAGGCGAGGTGATCCGCGATCTTCCGCAGGAGGAAGTTCTCCTCGTTCGACAGGTGCGCGGAGCCCAGGAAGAAGAGGCCCGAGGGCCCCGTCGTCTCGACTGTCTTCCGGATCTCCTGAGCGATCTTCTCGATCGCGGCGGGCACGTGGACGTCCTGCACGGACGACCCGGCGCGGATCGTGGCCTTGTGCACGTCGCGCGCGTTGAGGCTCTCGGAGAGGAACCGGCCGTGGTCGCAGAGCCAGTAATCGTTGACGGCCGGGTTGAGGCGCGGGAGGAAGCGGTAGACGATCTCCTCCTTCGACTCGATCGACGTGTTGCAGCCCACGTTGCAGCCGGGGCACACCGACCTGGTCTTGTTGAGGTACCAGACGCGCTTGCGGAAGCGGAACTCGCGGGTCGTCAGCGCGCCGACGGGGCAGACGTCCGCCGCGCAGCCGGACCAGTCGTTCGCGAGGGGCTTGCCGTCGTGGGTCCAGACGAGCGTCCGGCCGCCGCGGTCCAGGAAGGTCAGCTCGCTCGTGCCCGCGATCTCGTGGCAGAAGCGGATGCAGCGCGTGCACTGGATGCAGCGCGTCATGTCCGCGATGACGTGAGGCCCGAGCAGGGTGCGGTCGAAGCCCGGGTACTGCCGCTTGGTCTCGTCGAACTGGGAGAGCTGGTTCCCATAACCGAAGGAGTTGTCCTGGAGCGTGCACTCGCCGGCCTGATCGCAGATGGGGCAGTCGAGCGGGTGGTTGATGAGCAGGAACTCCATGGTCGCCGCGCGCCCGGACTTGACCTTGTCGGTCGTGGTCTTGACCGACAGGCCGTCCTTGAGAGGCGTGGTGCACGCGGCCTGGATCTTCGGAATGCCCTCGATCTCGACCAGGCACATCCGGCACTGGCCGACGACCGAAAGGCGAGGGTGGAAGCAGAAGTGCGGGATGTCGATGCCCGCGAGCTTCGCCGCCTCGATCAGGTTCAGGTGCTTGGGGACCTCGATCGGCGTGCCGTCGAAGACGACCGTGAAGGTGTCCTTGGGCGGTCCCGCGGGGGCCGGCGGGGGAGCGGCCGCGGGCGGCTTCGGCGGGTTCGCGCTCATGCGGTGACCAGGGCCCTCTTCCCGACCAGGCACGTCTTCTTCTCGACGTGGTGCAGGTACTCGTCGCGGAACTTCGAGACGGACGAGAGCGGCGGCGCGATCGCCGCGTCCGAGAACACGCAGATCGTCATGCCGTTGGCCATCTGGCCGCAGATGCGGGCGAGGAGGTCGATGTCCTCGACCCGGCCCTCGCCCTCCTCGATCCGGTCCAGGACCTTGAAGAGCCAGGGCGTGCCCTCACGGCAGGGCGTGCACTGGCCGCAGGACTCGTGGGAGAAGAACTTCGAGAGATTGCGCGCCGCGTCGACGATGCACGTGTCCTCGTTCATGACGATGATCGCGGCCGACCCCAGCATCGACCCCTTGGCGGCGACGCCGTCGAAGTCGAGCGGACAGTCCTCGATCTCGGCGGCCGTCAGCATGTTCGCGGACGCGCCGCCGGGGATGACGGCCTTCACCTTCCGCCCGCCCTTCATGCCGCGGGCGTAGGCGTCGCCGAAGATGAGCTCCTTCAGCTGCAGCCCCATCGCGGCCTCGTACACGCCGGGCCGGTTGACGTGCCCGGAGATGCAGTAGAGCTTGGGCCCCGTGTTCTTCTCGTTGCGTCCGATCTTGGCGAACCACTCGGCGCCGCGATTGACGATGTGCGGGACGCAGGCGAGCGTCTCGACGTTGTTGACGATCGTCGGGGCGTTGAACACGCCGGAGACCGCGGGGAAGGGCGGCTTGATCCGCGGCTGGCCCCGCTTGCCCTCGAGGCTCTCGATCAGCCCGGTCTCCTCGCCGCAGATGTAGGCGCCGGCCCCGCGGTGAACCGTGAGGTCGAGCGCGTATCCCGAGCCCAGGATGTTCTCGCCGAGGTATCCCTTCGCGTACGCCTCCTCGATCGCCTTCTCGAGCACGCGCGCGCCGAGGTAGAACTCGCCTCGGATGTAGATGTACGCGGTCTTGCACTTGATGGCGTAGGCCGACAGAATCACACCCTCGATCACCTGGTGCGGGTCCTGCTCCATCAGCAGGCGGTCCTTGAAGGTGCCGGGCTCGGACTCGTCCGCGTTGCACAGGAGATAGATCGGCTTGCCCTTGGTGTCCTTGGGGATGAAGCCCCACTTGACGCCTGTCGGGAAGCCCGCGCCGCCGCGGCCGCGGAGGCCCGACTTCTTGACCTCGTCGGTCAGGCGCTCGGGCGTCCAACCCTCCGAGAGGACCTTCTTCCAGGCCGCGTAGCCCCCGTCGGCGACGTAGCCGTCGATCGTCCGGGAGTTTTCCTTGCCGATGCGCCGGGTCAGGACGGGCTCCATGCTCAGGCCTCCCGTCCCAGCCGGTCGAGCAGCTCGGAGAGCCTCTTCTCGTCCATCGGCTCGTAGTAGGTGTCGTTGACCATGATCGACGGCGCCCGATCGCAGCCGGCGATGCACTCGACCTCGACCAGCGAGAACTTGCCGTCTCTCGAGGTCTCCTCGGGGCCGATGCCGAGGCGCGCGCGGCACTGCTCGATCAGGCCCTCGGCGCCCGCCAGGTGGCAGGAGATCGACGTGCAGATCTGCAGGAGGTGGCGCCCGACCGGGCGCAGGTTGTACATCGTGTAGAAGGTCAGGACGCCGTCGACGTGAGAGGGCGGCAGCTCGAGGACGCGGGCGACCTCCTCGGCCGCCTCCCGCGAGATCCAGCCCCAGGTCTCCTGGGCGACCCACAGGACCGGCAGCAGCGCGGCCTGCTTGGTCGGATACCGGGTCAGGATCTTCTGGATGCGCGCCATCGCCTCCGGCGGAAAGACCCGCGGCTCACCCGCGTCCTCGACGCGATAGCGGGTGTGGCTCACCAGTCGAAGGCTCCCTTCTTCCAGATGTAGGCATACCCGACGGAGAGGACCAGCAGGAAGACCAGCATCTCGGCGAAGAGCGGCCAGCCGGCCGTCTTGAAGACGAGCGCCCACGGGTAGACGAAGGCGATCTCCACGTCGAACAGGATGAAGACCATCGCGATGACGAAGAACTTGATCGACATCCGCTTGTGGGACGCGTCGACCAGGGGAACGCCGCTCTCGTAGGTCTCGAGCTTCTTGCGGGTTCGCAGGCGCGGACCCAGGAGGGAATTGAGCAGGAGGATCGTGGCGGCCATCCCCGCGGCGAGGCCCAGAGCGATCAGAATCGGAAGGAAAGTGACTGGCATGGGAGCGCACGAACTTTTTCACAAGGCCTGCCGCGAGTCAACGCATCTGGAAGAGCGCAAAGGAGCTAGCGCGCGGAGCGCGTCCCGGTTCGCGGGGCGGCCGGGTTAGGATCCGGGCGTGTCGGACCTCTTCGCGCCCTGTGCGCTGATCCCGGCCTATCGCGCGGAGGCGACGGTCGGCGACGTGGTGCGCGGGTCCCTGCGCCACGTGCCGCGCGTGCTGGTCGTGGACGACGGGTCGCCCGACCGAACCTCCGAGGCGGCCCGCGAGGCGGGCGCCGAGGTGCTCCGCCTGGACGTCAACGGCGGGAAGGGCACGGCGCTGCGGGCCGGCCTCGACCGGCTCCTCGCGCGCGGCGATCCCGCCTCCGCTCCCACGCACGTCGCGCTCCTGGACGCGGACGGCCAGCACGATCCCGACGATCTGCCGCGTCTCCTGGAGGCCGCGCGGGCGGGCGACCCCTTCGTGATCGGCTCGCGCATGGACGAGGCCGCGTCGATCCCGGCGTACCGCCATCGGACCAACGAGATCGGGAGCCGGATCCTCTCCCGCATGACGGGCCTCGAGATCCAGGACGCGCAGTCGGGCTATCGCGTCGTGGACGCGGACCTGCTGCGGCAGCTCTCGCTCAATGCCCGCGGCTACATCATCGAGACCGAGATGCTCCTCAAGGCGGCGCCTCACCTCCGGCGCTTCCGCCACGTCCCCGTGCGCGCGATCTACGGCGGTCCGTCGCACTACCGGCCGTTTCGAGACACGTGGCTGATCTCCTGGGGAGCGGTGTACTACAAGGTGTTCGAAATCGACTGACGCAGTCAGTCGGATTCCGAACATCCCGAGCCGCCGGGCGCCGAGGGATCCCGCGAAGACCAGCGGCACGGGGCGTTCCGTCGCGATGCCGCGCCACCGCTACAATCCCCCCGTGTCCGAGCCGGTCATCACGCCTCTCCGCCTTCCCGGCCGCGGTCCTCGCGTCCTGACCATCGACGCCGAGGACTGGTTCCACGTCTGCGGCGACGGCTACTACGACGACCCGCGCCGGTGGGACTCGTTCGTGCCGCGCCTCGAGGCGACGCTCGGCGGCCTCTTTCAGCGGCTCGAGCGGGGCGGGCATCGCGCCACGGTGTTCTTCCTGGGATGGGTCGCGCGGCGGTACCCGGACCTCGTCCGCGAGGCGGCCCGCCGCGGCCACGAGATCGGCGTCCACGGGGACGTCCACCGGCGCGCCGACGAGATGACGCCGGAGGAGTTCGGGCTCGACCTCGGGCGCGCCCGGGACGCGATCGATCGGGCCGCCGGCGTCCCGGCGGAGGTCTACCGCGCCGCCGAGTGGTCGATTCGCGATTCGTCGTCGCCGGCGCTCTCGCGCCTCGCCCGGGCCGGCATCCGCTGCGACGCCTCGACGATGCCGGTGCCGCCTCTCGGCCGCGCGCACGGACCGGCCGGCCCGCATCGGATCACGTGCGAAGGCGCCGGCGCGGACGGCGGCGAAGGGTGGTCGCTGACGGAGATCCCGCCGCTGACCGGCCGCGCGTACGGGCGTCTCCTGCCGCTCGGCGGGGCGTGGCCGTTCCGGATGCTCTCCGAGGAGAGGCTCGCGCGCGCGGAGGAGACCGTGCGCGAGCGCGGCGAGCCCGCGGTCTTCACGGTCCACCCGTGGGAGTTCGACGCCGCGCATCCGCCCATGGAGGGGCTGCCCCCCGTGACGCGCCTCGTCCACTTCGCCGGTCTGCGCGGACTCTCGGAGCGCTTCGCCCGCTGGCTCGCTCGCGACCGCTGCGTGGCGATCGCCGACGTCCTCCCGCTCCTGACGCCGGCATGACGATGGAGAGTCGCCCCGCGTTCCTCTTCCCCGGCCAGCTCTCCGAGTGGGTCGGCATGGGCCGCGACTTCTACGACGCCGACGGAAACGGCGAGGCCCGGGCCCTGTTCGACGAGACCTCGCGGCGCTGCGGGCTCGACCTCGTGCGGATCCTCTTCGAGGGGACGGAATCGGAGCTGCACGAGAACCTGCCGGCGCAGGCCGGGGTCTTCCTCGTCTCGACCCTGGCGGCGCGGGAGCTCGGCCGACGCGGCGTCCCGCCGTCCGCGACGGCGGGGTACAGCCTGGGCAACTACGCGGCGATGGTCGCGGCCGGCGGAATCGACTACGCGGAGGCGCTCGACGTCCTGGTCGCGGTGTGGCGCGAGACGGAGCGGCTTTCGATCCGCGGCGCGATGGGCGCCGTCGTGGGCGCGCGCGCCGATGCCGTGGAGGCCGTGTGCGCGGCGCTGCGGGCGAGGAACAGGCCGGTCTGGATCGGCAACGTCAATGCCTCGACGCAGTTCGTGCTGACCGGGTCGAGGGAGGGCGTCGCGGAGGCGCTGGCCGAGCTGACGCCGCGCGCGCTCTCGGTCCTGCCGCTGACGATGAGCTGGCCGATCCACAGCGAGCTGATGCGTCCGGTGGCGGACGCCATCGCGCCGCGGATCGCCGCGCTCCGGACGATCCGGGACCCGGACGTGCCGTACTACGGTCCCGAGGGTCGCGCGGTCCGCTCCGGCGAGGAGATCCGGCGGCTCCTCGGCACCGCATTCTGCTTTCCGACTCTGTGGAAGCAGACCTTCGAGGCGATGGTCACGGACGGCCACCGCGTCTTCCTGGAAGTCGGGCCGGGGGAGATGCTCTCGAAGATGGCGCGCTGGATCGACCGCAGCGCCCGGTGCCACGCGGCCGGGACGCTGGCCGCGATCGAGGCCTTCGGCGGTAGAGTCGGCGCCGCATGAGCGGAAGGAAGACCGCGGTCGTCACGGGTGGGTCGCGCGGGATCGGGCGCGCGATCTCGCACGAGCTCGCCTCGGCGGGCGCGCGCATCGTCCTGACCTGCCGCGCCGATCTCGCGCGCGCCGAGGAAACCGTCGGCGAGATCCGCGCCGGAGGCGGCGACGCGGTCGCGCTGGCGGTCGACGTGCGCCGCCCCGACGAGGTCAAGGCGCTGGCGGACCGCGTCGCGGCCGACTTCGGCGGCGTCGACATCCTCGTCAACAACGCCGGAGTCATCAAGGACGCGCTCTTCCCCTTCATGAAGGAGGAGGACTGGGACTACGTGCTGGACGTGGACCTCAAGGGCGCGTTCCGGGTCACCAAGGCGCTCATCCGCGGAATGCTGCACAAGAGCTGGGGGCGGATCGTCAACGTGGTCTCGGTCAGCGGCATCGCGGGGCACCCGGGCCAGGCGAACTACTCGGCGGCCAAGGGCGGATTGATCGCGTTCACCAAGGCGCTCGCGCTCGAGTTCGCGACCCGCGGCATCACCGTGAATGCCGTGGCGCCGGGCCTCGTCGACACGGAGATCATCGGGCATCTGAAGGAGGACGTCCGGAACGAGTTCCTCCGGAAGATTCCGATGGCCCGCTTCGGCTCGCCCGAGGAGATCGCGGCCGTCGTCGGCTTCCTCGCGTCGGAGAAGGCCTCGTACGTCACCGGTCAGGTGCTGCGGGCGGACGGGGGAATGGCCTGAGCCTCTCGACCGGGAGCGCTCCGACGCCCGGCTATAATCCCGAAGGAAGGAGACCCGATGTCCCGGCAAGAACTGGCGCCGCGTGTGAAGGATCTGATCGTGCGGCGGCTGAAGCTCGAGATCGACCCCGGCACGATCGACGACGCGGCGCCCCTCTTCGGCGAGGGGCTCGGCCTCGACTCGATCGACGCTCTCGAGCTGGTCCTGGGTCTGGAGCAGGAATTTCACATCAAGGTCGAGGACGAGGAGGTCGGCGTGAAGGCCTTCGCCTCCGTGAACGCGCTCTGCGACTTCATCGAGCAGAAGAAGACCGCTTGATCGCCAGAGCGGGACTCCCGCACGACTATCCCTTCCGTCTCGTGGACACCGTCTCGCAGGAGGCCGGGCCCGACTTCGCCGACGGCCGCGTCCGCGTCCGCATCTGTGCGAACGCCTGGGGCGCTCGGGGCGAGGCGTGGCGGAGCCCGCTCCTGCTCGCCGAGGCGGTGGCGCAGTCGGCGCTGCTGCTCGAGGGCGGAGACGCGGAGTCGGCGAGCAGCGGTTTCCTGGCGGGCCTCGAGGGCTTCGCGTTCACGCGCTCGCCGCGGGCCGGCGAGACCCTGGAGATCCGCGTGCGCCTCGCGGCGCGATTCGGCGCGGTCGCGCGCTTCGACGGCGAGGTCCGCTCCCTCGACGAGGCCGATGAAGTCGCGATCGCGACGGGGGCGGTGCTCGTCCGCAAGGGCGGAGCGCCTACGGCGCCGGCCGAGCGCGGGGAGGCGACAGAGTGAAGCTTCAGAAGGACACGAAGGGCGTCCACGCGGTCCTGCGCATCTCCGGCACGCTCTCGCTCGGCGACAGCACCCGGATGCTTTCGGAGCAGTTCGAGGAGATCTCGAAGGACCTGACCGGCGCCGTGATCCTGGACCTGTCGGGCCTCGAGCACCTCGACTCGACGGCGGTCGGCGTCCTCGTCGGCGGCCTCAAGCGCTTCGAGTCGCAGGGGAGACGCTTCTTCCTGGTGAACCCGCGCGACCGCGTGATGTCGGTCTTCCGAATCACCCACCTGGACTCGGTGTTCCGCGTGTTCCCGTCGATCGACGGGGCCCTCGCGGCGGCCGACATCGCGAAGGACGAGGAGACCGGTGGTGGCCGCCGCTGAGGTCGTCGCGGCAGGGGCCGCGCGCGCGGAGACCGCGTCCTACGCCTGCACCAACGAGCCGCCCCACCGCTTCGAGATCCGGAGCCGGTCGCGGGTGCGCGGAGGGATTCTGGTCTCCCTGCAGCGCGTCGACGACCCCTACCCGCCCCGCGAGCTGTTCATCACGAACCGCGAGATGAAGATGGGCTACGAGAACGTCTACAAGGCGTGCTTCGTCTGCGTCGATCGGGGCAGGAAGGAGACCGCGATCGTCCTGCCCAAGAGCGACCTCGAGCTGGGCCTCCCACCCGAATAGATCGGCGCCGAGCCGCGAGCGAGAAAGAGAAGGCCGGGCGTCGGTGCGCCCGGCCCGAAGAGTGCCGCGGAAACCTTCAGTGCCCGCCGCGAACGCGATTCCACGCATCCCGCGTGGCCTCGCGAGCTTCCATCCAGGCGGTCGTGGTTCCTCCGCGAGCCGCGTCCCAGCCGCGCTCGAGGTCGCTCTCGACGTCCTCGAAACGCTTGTCGCGGTAGTCGGCGCGGCCGGCGCTCTCCCATCCGTACCGATAGGCCGGACGGTAGTCGGAGTAGGCCCGGCCGGACTGGACGTACGGGCGGCTCCTGTAGTTCTCCTGCCAGTACGTGTCCTCGACCGTCGGGTCGAGGTGCTCGGCGGCCGCGTGGCCCGCCGCTCCTCCGGCGACGGCGCCCACGGCTCCGCCCACCACGGCTCCGACGGGACCTCCGACGGCCGCACCCACCGCCGCTCCCGCGGCCGCTCCTCCCGCGGCGCCCGCACCCGTGCCGACGGGATGCGATCCGGGCTCCTTGGTGATCGGATCGGGATTCGAGCCAGGTGCCGGCGGGTCGTTGGCGCGATCTTTTCTGATTTCCATGCGATTACCTCCCACTCCCGCGAGGAGCAACGGCCGTGCCACGGCTGCGAGCGATCGCGCCGCGAGCCTGTATGCGGTGCGAGAGCCGCAGGAAGTGGAAAAAAGAAAGCCGGGCGCGTGGGAGCCCGGCGGCGAAGAGTGTCGGCGGAGCCGCGTCACGGGCTCTGCAAACGGGGAGCAGCAATGAACGTGCCAGGGGTCGTCGCCTCGCCGAAGGCCACGGCGAAGCGGCGAGCTCTTCGGCGTGTCCATCCACGCCAGCACGCCCACCGATCTCCCGGCGGCATCGAGATTCCGGGGTCGTGGATCGAGGCGAGGGAGCCGGGTCGAGCCACGGGATTCCGGACCTGGTGAGTGAGCGGGATGGCTCTCTCGACGAGGCGCGATCCGCGGAGCGATTCCCGCGAACACTTGATTCTCGAGGTGTTTGCGCGCTATCGTTTCGCCCCCTGCGAAAGTGGCGGAACTGGTAGACGCGCAGGTTTCAGGAACCTGTGGGTAACACCGTGAGGGTTCGAGTCCCTCCTTTCGCACCAGACGAAGACTCCTAGCGGGCCGCTCGCGGTCCAACCGACAAAGGAGGGGAGTCGCTTGCGCAGCCGAGCCGTTGAGCTCCTTCTCGCCGGCACTCTTTGCGTTGCCCTCCCGGCCCGCGGCGCCGAGTCGCCCGTGGGCTTCCGCGTCATCCAGAAGCGGGACACGACGCGCGCGATCAAGAGCGCGCCGGAGGGGCGGCCGATCCAGATCGCCGTCTGGTACCCGGCGAAGCCGGCCAAGGCGGCCGCCTCCTCGCTGATGCGGTACCGCGACTACATGGCGCTCGGCCTCTCCGAGAAGTCCTTCGCTCCGCCCTCGCCCGCGTCGGTCGAGCAGATGCTGGGCGAGTACCGGAAGTTCCTGGCCGCCACGGGCGTCGAGTCGGCCGACGCCGAGGCGCTCATCGCGACGCCCATGCGGGCGATCCGCGAGGCCCCGGCCGCGGAGGGCAGCTTCCCGCTGGTCCTGCTCGCGCCGGGGAACGCGCAGTCCGCCGAGGACATGGCGGCGCTGGCGGAGGAACTGGCGGCGCACGGATTCCTCGTCGCGAGCGTGCCCTCGCCGACGCGGATCTCCGGCCCGATGCAGAGCGAGGCCGACATCCCGGAGAAGGCGGACGAGCAGGCGACGGACCTCGGCTTCGCGCGCCGCGCGCTCGGGTCGCAGGCGCGCGAGGGGCGGATCGGCGTCGTGGGCCACAGCTTCGGCGCGCGCGCCGCGCTGCTGCTCGCGATGCGGGATTCGGACGTCGCGGCGGTGGCGAGCCTCGACGGCGGCATCGGCGCGAAGACGGGTGCGGGACTGCTCGAGAAGGCCCGGGGCTTCTCGAAGGAGCGGATGCGCGCCC
>Ga0207711_10000368_pt1 | contig 47898 bp, 49 predicted proteins | sample KBSS34metaG_FD_184401 | JGI IMG/M metagenome (GOLD analysis project Ga0207711, IMG submission 184401) | Switchgrass rhizosphere microbial communities from Kellogg Biological Station, Michigan, USA - KBS S3-4 metaG (SPAdes) (version 2) | ecosystem: Host-associated > Plants > Roots > Rhizosphere... | reverse complement strand
GCGGCCGGGATGCCGGCCATCGCGGTCGCGCCCAACCAGGGCAAGATGCTGATGCTGCTGGCCCAGATGGTCGGGGCGCGGCGGATCCTGGAGATCGGCACGCTGGGCGGCTATTCGACCATCTGGCTGGCCCGCGCCCTGCCGGAGGGTGGGCGTCTGGTCAGCCTGGAATACGAGGCCAAGCACGCCGAGGTGGCGCGCAAGAATATCGCCCGCGCCGGGCTCGCCGATAGGGTCGACGTGCGCGTGGGTCGCGGCGTCGAGCTCCTGCCGCACGTGGACGGGCCGATCGACTTCACCTTCATCGACGCCGACAAGGCGTCCAACCCGGACTACTTCCAAGGCGCGCTGAAGCTCTCGCGAACCGGCTCGGTGATCGTGGTGGACAATGTGGTGCGCGGCGGCGCGGTCACCGACCCTAAGGGCGACGCCAACGTCCAGGGCATCCGGCGGATGAACGAACTGATCGCCGCCGAGCCGCGGGTCAGTGCGACGGCGGTGCAGACGGTGGGGTCGAAGGGTTGGGACGGATTCTGCCTGATCCGGGTGGAGCGGTAGGCCGGAACGGGATCCCGGCTTTCGCCGGGATGACTCGCTTCGCGGTCACATCATCGACGGAATGACCCTGTCGGGGGGCTTGTGGCCGTCCATCCAGGTGCGGATGTTGATGATCACCTTCTCGCCCATGTCGATGCGGCCCTCGATGGTGGCCGAGCCGAGGTGGGGGAGCAGGACCGCGTTGGGCAGGCCGAGCAGCTTCGGATTGATGGTCGGCTCGAACTCGAAGACGTCGAGGCCCGCGCCGGCGATGGCGCCGGCTTTGAGCAGCTCGGCCAGAGCGTTCTCGTCGATGATCTCGCCGCGCGCGGTGTTGATCAGGATCGAATGCGGCTGGAGCAGCTTGAGGCGGCGCGCCGAGAGCAGGTGGTACGTGGCCGGGGTGTGTGGCGAGTGGACCGTGATGATGTCCATCCGGGCCAGCATCTGATCGAGGCTCTCCCAGTAGGTGGCCTCCAGATCGTCGGAGATGCGCGAGGAGACCGGTTTTCGGTTGTGGTAGTGAATCTGCAGGCCGAAGGCGCGGGCGCGGCGGGCCACCGCCTGGCCGATCCGGCCCATGCCGATGATCCCCAGCCGCTTGCCGGTGATCCGGTGGCCCATCATCCAGGTGGGCGTCCAGCCGTGGAAATCGCCGGCTTGCGTGACGTTGGCGCCTTCGACGATGCGGCGCGATACGGCCATCATCAGGGCCATGGTCAGGTCGGCGGTGTCCTCGGTCAGCACGCCCGGGGTGTTGGTGACGGTGACGCCCTTGGCGTTGGCCGCGGCCACGTCGATGTGGTCGACCCCGGCTCCGAAATTCGCGATCACCTTCAACTTGGGGCCGGCCTTGGCGAGCAGGGCCTCGTCGATCTTGTCGGTGATGGTCGGGACCAGGACGTCGGCGCGGCCGACCGCGTCGGCCAGCTGTTCCGCGCTCAGCGGCTCATCGGTCAGGTTGAGTTCGGTATCGAACAGTTCGCGCATGCGCGTCTCCACCGGATCGGGGAGCTTGCGCGTGACGATGACTTTCGGCTTGCGGGCGGCCATGCTGACTTACAAAGAGGGCTGAGACGTTTCCTGCGCCGTTCGCCGGCGCGACGTTGTTGCCGCAACCTCTAGCAAAGCCGCTTGGGGCGGCCAAGGCGAGGCGCAGGAATTGACCGCAACGAAACGGCATCTGCTGAAAACCCCCTCAAGGCGCCAGGGGGCGACCGCATTTTGGGCCGCGGCCCTGCTGGCGGCGCTGAGCCTGGCGGGCAAGGCCCCGCCCAGCGAGCGGCAGACGCCGTCCGGCATGGCGGTGCCGCGCTACGTCTCGCTGAAGTTCGACAAGGTCAACGCCCGGGCCGGTCCAGGCGACGACTACAAGCTGCTCTGGGTCTACAAGGTGCGCGGATTGCCCCTGCAGGTGGTCGCCGAAACCTCGGAATGGCGCCGGGTCTGCGATCCCGAGGGCGCGCTGGCCTGGGTGCACAAGCGGGTCACAGACGGGCGGCGCACCACGATGAACATGGCCGCCCAGCCGGTGGCGCTGATGCGGCGCCCCAAAGACGACGCCAAGCCGGACGCCTTTTTGAACCCCAAGGCGCTCGCCACGTTGGACCGCTGCGGCAAGGGTTGGTGCAAGGTGAAGGCCGACCGCGCGTCCGGCTGGGTGCGGGAAGGCGCGCTTTGGGGCACCACCGACAAGGCCCAATGCCGCCAGTCCGGCGCCCAGCCCGGCTCGTGACGCCGCCATTGAGCCCGCTGGGCGGCTCTGCTAGGGCCTGACCCCTCAAGAATCGGAACCGCAGATGACGGACGCCAAAGCCCAGGACCACTACAGCTTCGAGGAGCTGATGACGTGCGCCCGCGGCGAGATGTACGGCCCCGGCAACGCGCAGCTGCCGGCGCCGCCGATGCTGCTGTTCGACCGGATCACCAAGATGACCGACGACGGCGGGGCTCACGGCAAGGGCTACATCGAGGCCGAGTTCGACATCAATCCGGAGCTCTGGTTCTTCCAGTGCCACTTCATCGGCGATCCGGTGATGCCGGGCAGCCTGGGCCTCGACGCGCTCTGGCAGCTGGTCGGCTTCTATCTCGGCTGGATCGGCGGCAAGGGGCGCGGGCGCGCCCTAGGGTGCGGCGAGGTGAAGTTCGGCGGCGAAGTGACACCGAATATCAAGAAGGTCACCTACAAGATCGACATGAAGCGGGTGATCAATCGCCGGTTGGTGATGGGCATCGGCGACGGGGTGTTGGAAGCGGACGGCGTTCCCATCTATTGGGCTGCAGACCTACGCGTCGGCCTCTATCAGCGGCCCTGACGGCCGGGAGAAACGGGAACCAGCATGCGCCGTGTCGTCGTCACCGGGATGGGCATCGTTTCGTCCATCGGCAACAACGCCAACGAGGTGTTGGCGTCGCTGCGTGAGGCGAAGTCGGGCGTGACCGCCGCGCCGGAATACGCCGAGCTGGGCTTCCGCTGCCAGGTGCACGCCGCGCCGCAGATCGACTGGGAGTCCATGGTCGACCGGCGCGCCGCCCGGTTCCTGGCGCAGGGCACGGCCTTTGGCCACCTGGCCATGGAACAGGCGATCGCCGACTCCGGCCTGGAAGAGGCCGAGATTTCCAACGAGCGCACGGGCCTGATCGTGGGCTCTGGCGGCCCGTCGACCCGGGCTATCGTCGAAGCCGCGGAAATCACCCGCACCAAGGGCCCCAAGCGGGTCGGCCCGTTCGCGGTGCCCAAGGCGATGAGCTCAGGCGCCTCGGCGGTGCTGGCCACCTGGTTCAAGATCAAGGGGCTGAACTTCTCGATCTCCTCGGCCTGCGCGACCTCCGCCCACTGCATCGGCGTGGGCTATGAGCAGATCCTCATGGGCAAGCAGGACATCGTCTTCGCCGGCGGCGTCGAGGAGCTCGACTGGACGCTCAGCGTGATGTTCGACGCCATGGGCGCGATGAGCTCGAACTTCAACGCGACCCCGGCCGTGGCCAGTCGCGCCTACGACAAGGACCGCGACGGCTTCGTGATCGCCGGCGGCGGCGGGATCGTGGTGCTGGAAGAGTACGAGCACGCCAAGGCGCGCGGCGCGAAGATCCTGGGTGAGATCATCGGCTACGCGGCCAACTCCGACGGTTTCGACATGGTCGCCCCGTCGGGCGAGGGCGCGGTGCGCTGCATGAAGATGGCCATGTCGACGATCGGCGGCCGGACCATCGACTACCTGAACCCGCACGGCACCTCGACGCCGGTGGGCGACAGCCGCGAGATGGAGGCGGTGCGCGCGGTGTTTGGCGCCAAGCCGCCCTTGATCTCGTCCACAAAGTCACTGACCGGCCACAGCCTCGGCGCGGCCGGGGCGCAGGAGGCGATCTACTGCCTGCTGATGCTCAACAACGGCTTCGCCGCCGAGAGCGCCAACATCGAAACCCTCGACCCGGAGTTTGCCGACCTGCCGATCCTGCGGCAGCGGTCGGACAAGCCGCTGGAGACGGTGATGAGCAATTCCTTCGGCTTCGGCGGCACCAACGGCTGCCTGGTGATGGCCAGGGTCTGACGCCCTGGCGGTGACCGACCCGACGTTTCCGCGGCCGCCGGATGAGCCCGACCCGCAGACCTGCTGCCAGCGCGGCTGCGTCCCCTGCATCTTCGACTACTACGACCGGGCGCTTGAACGCTGGGAGACCCGCGTCCTCAGCCTGGGCGGCGATCCCGCCCAAGTCCTGGCCGACTGGCGCCTGAGGGCGGCTTCCGGCGGGCAGTGAAGTCTTGCCCTTCGGACGCGCGGCGGCCACAAACCCTGCAACAAACGACGGGAGACGCCACGTGGCCGAAGACTACCAGATGCTCAAGGGCGAGCTCATGCGCGGCAAGCGCGGGATCGTCACCGGCGTGGCCAACCACCAGTCGATCGCCTGGGGGATCGCCAGCCAGCTGGCCGCCCAGGGCGCGGAGATGGCCTTCCTGCACCTGCCGGGCATGGAGCGGCGGGTCGAGCCGTTGGCGCAGAGCATCGGGGTCAAGCTCCTGGAGCCCGTCGACGTCACCGACGACGCCTCGATGGACGCGGCCTTCGCCAGCGTAAAGCGGGCGTTCGGGACCATCGACTTCTTCGTCCACGCCATCGCCTTCGCCAACAAGGACGAGCTGAAGGGCTCGTTCGTGGAGAACACCAGCCGCGACAGCTTCCTGCGGGCCATGAACATCTCGGCGTTCAGCTTCGTGGACTGCGCGCGCCGCGCGGCGGAAATGATGCCGGAGACGGGCGGCTCGATCATCACGCTCACCTACATGGGCTCCGAGCGGGCGATCCCGAACTACAACACCATGGGCGTGGCCAAGGCCGCCCTGGAGGCTTCCGTCCGCTATGCGGCGCGCGACCTGGGGCCGAAGGGCATCCGGGTGAACGCGCTCTCGCCCGGGGCCATGCGCACGCTCTCGCTGGCCGGCATCTCCGGCGGGCGCGGCATGCTGGCCAAGGGCCGGGCGCTGTCGGCCATGCAGGAGGACACCTCGATGGAGGGCGTCGCCGGCGCGGCGCTGTGGCTGGCGTCGGACCTGGGCCGCTCGACCACCGGCGAGGTGGTCCATGTGGACGCCGGCTTCCACATCATGGGCTTCAAGGAAGACGAAGGCGCCGAGTCCTAGGAGGCATAGGCCTTCAGGAACCGTCGTGCGGCCTCGTCGGCGATGCGATCGATGTCGGCGTCGCTGAGCGTGCGAGGCATGCCCAGCATCAGGGCGGACTGGCGGGTCGACACCACCATGCCGCTGAAGAACTCGGCGGCCTCCATGGGGTCGGGGCAGTTCAGCCGCCCGGCGCGCGTCTCGGCCTCCAGGAACTGGGCCAGGCGGCCGCGGCTCGATCGCGGCCCGGCTTCGTACATGGCCCGCGCCACGTCGGGCATGGCGTCGGCGCCCAGCATGCACATGCGGAACAGCGCCAGGCCGCGTGGGCTCAACAGGAGCTGCAGCAGCACGCGGCCATAGCCGGCGAGCGCCGCCTGCGGATCGTCCATGGCGTCCGGCGCGTCGAGGGCGGCGGTGATCTCGTCCACCCGGCGGGCGGCCAGCACTCGGACCATCTCGGCCTTGGAGCCATAGTGGTTGTAGATCGTCTGCTTGGAGACCCCCGCGCGCCGCGCGATCTCGTCCACCGAGGCCTGGACGCCGCGCTCGCTCATCACGTCGGCGGCGGCGTCGAGGATCGCCTCGGACTTGGCGACGTCGATCTGGCCCATGGCGCGCGCCATCAGTGGGCTCCCTGAGGTGGCCCGGCCATGGGCGCGCCGGGCTTGGCGAACAGGGCGAGGAACGCGGCGAACCAGCAGCCCATCGACAGGAACATGAAGCAGTCGCCGAAGCTCAGCACCACGGCCTGGCGGCGCATCAGCATGGAGAAGGCCTTGCGCGCGCCGCTGTCGGGGTCGGCCATCCCGCCCTCGCTCATCATGCCGGAGAGCCCCTGCATCATCCCCTGGCTCGTGGGGTTGGCGGTGGAGGCGGCCGCGGTGATGTCGGCGTAGTGGGCGAAGGTCTGGTTGGTCAAGATGGTGGCAAGCACCGCCAGGCCAATGGCGCCGGCGACGTTGCGGATCAGGTTTATCAGCCCGGACGCATCCTTCATCATGGTCACCGGCAGGGTGGCGACGGTCATCATCTGGGCGGCGACCATGGCGGTCATCGAGCCGACGCCGCGCACGATCTGCAGCATCAGGAATTCGCGGAAACCCCAGTCGTCGGTGATCCGCGCGCCCAGGCCGATCGCCCAGGCCATCAGAGAGAAGCCGATCACCATGGCGATGCGGGCGTCCATCTTGCGCACCATCCAGCCGCAGAGCGGCGCGCAGAGGAACATGGTCAGGCCCGAGACCAGCATGGTGGTGCCGACCTCGCCGGAGGAGAAACCGCGCACCTGGCCCAGATAGAGCGGCAGGACGAAGGTGCCGCCGAACAGGCTCATGCCGGTGACGAAGGTCATCACGATGCCGAGTGAGAAGTTGCGGTCGGTGAAGGGCCGGAGCGAGACGATGGGCTGGCGGTAGGCAAGCTGGCGCCAGATGAAGGCCGCGCCGGTCAGCGCCGCGAGGACCACCAGCCACAGGATCACATCGTCCTGCAGCCAGCTGTTCTTGGCGCCTTCCTCCAGGACGTACTGCATGGCGAGCAGGAAGATCGTCATCAGGCCCAGGCCCCACCAGTCGATGCCCTTGGCGAGCCGCGGGTCGGGCTTGTCGAAGTCGCCGTAGCGGCTGACCAGGAACACCACCGCCACGCCCACCGGCACATTGATGAAGAACAGCCAGCGCCAGCTCAGCGCCTCGGTGATGTGGCCGCCCAGCGTCGGGCCGATGGTGGGCGCCAGCGTGACGATCAGGCCGACCAGGACATTGGCCGTGGTGCGCCGCTCGGGCGGGAAGACGGTCATGGCGGTGGCGAAGATCGGCGGGATCATCGCGCCCGCGGCCAGGCCCTGCAGCGCCCGCGTTAGGATCATCATGTCGACGCTGGAGGAGAGCCCGGTGGCGACCGAGGTGGCGATGAAGGCGATCGAGGCGATCACGTAGAACCGCTGGGTGCCCCACATCTTGGTCAGGTAGGCGGTGAGCGGCATGATCACGACTTCGGCCAGCAGGTAGATGGTCTGCACCCAGCTGATCTCGTCGGCGGTGGCGCCGATGCCGGCCTGGATCTGCACCAGGGAGCTGGCGACGATCTGGATGTCGAGCATGGCCATGAACTGGCCGATGATCATCCCGCCGAAGCCCAGGAAGACCTTGGTCCAGTTGACGGCCTTACCGTCGGCGCCCAGCTCCACGGAGGGCGGTCGACCCGGCGCTGCGCTGATGACGGCGTCGGCCATCGGCTTAGCGGCGGGCGACGACGGCGGGCGCGGCGGCCGCGTCGGCGAAGCTGACGCCGGTCTTGCTGGTGACGTCGACCTTCACCTCCACCGAGAGGCCGGGGCGCAGGGCGCCGGACAAGGGCTGGCTGCGATCGACGGCGATCTTCACCGGCAGGCGTTGCGCGATCTTGGTGAAGTTGCCGACCGCGTTCTCCACCGGGATCAGGGCGAACTCGGCGCCGGTGGCCGGGGCGAAGCTGTCGATGCGCCCCTTGATCGACTTGTCCCCGAAGGCGTCGGCGCGGATCTCCACAGGCTGGCCGATCCGCAGGCGCGAGACCTGGGTTTCCTTGAAGTTGGCGACCACATAGGCCTCGTTCAGCGGCACGATGGTCATCAGCGCGCCGCCGGGGCGCACGTACTGGCCGACGCGCACGCCGCGGGCGCCGACCACGCCGGCCGACGGGCTGCGGATTTCGGTGCGCGAGAGGTCGATGCGGGCCTGGTCGACCGCGGCGCGGGCGGCGGCGGCCTGGGCCACCGTCTGGTCGCGGGCCGAGCCCAGGGAAGCGGCGGCCTGCCGTTCGGCCGCCAGTGTCGCCTGGGCCTGGTCGACCGCGGCGACGGCCTGGGCTTGGGCCGCGCTCGCGGTCTGCATGCGCTGGGTCGAGGAGTAGCCGGCCTTTTGCAGCGATCCGTAGCGCGCGAGCTCGGCGGCGGTCCATTCGGCCTGGGCCTTGGCGCTGGCCACGCCGGCGGCCTTCTGGGCGATCATCGCCTGTTCGAGCTTGGCCTTGTCGTCCACCTGGCGGACGCCGGCTTCCAGGGCCTCGGCGTTGGCCTGGGCCTGGGCGAGCCGTGCCTGGATCGACGACGGGTCGATGCGGACCAGAAGGTCGCCCGGCTTGACCGTTTGGTTGTCGGCCACGGCCACCTCGATGACCGTGCCGTCGACCAGCGGGGCCACGGAGACCTTGTCGGCGGAGACGAAGGCGTTGTCGGTCTTTTCGTAGTGCTGGCGGTCGGTCCACCACAGCAGGCCGCCGGCGCCCACCACCAGCAGGGCGACCCCGCCCGCGACCAACGGAACCAGTCGTTTCGGCAGGCCAGCCATCGGCTCGATCCTTAAACTTGGACTCTCCAGTCCAACCGATCACATGGCAGTGGTATCCGACAAGTGAATAATGGACCGGCGGGTCCAGAAAACCTTCGAGCCCGCGCAGAGGCTCTGGACGGCGCGCGCGCTTCGTGGGCGTATCCGCGCCTGATGAGCGATACTTCCTCAGACGTGATCATCGCCGGCGCCGGCATCGCGGGCGCCACGCTCGCGCTGGCGCTTCACCAGGCCGGCCTCAAGGCCGTTCTGATCGATCCGGTGGTGTTCGACGCCCAAGTCGCGCCCACGTTTGATGGCCGAGCGTCCGCGATCGCCTATGCCGCCTTCCGCCAGTGGAAGGCGTTGGGCCTGGCCGCCGACCTGGAGCCCTGCGCCCAGCGGATCGAGCAGATCCTGGTCACCGACGGCAAGAGCCCCGGCGCCTCGGCCGGTGGACCCGGCCCGTTCTTCCTGCGCTTCGACTCGGCCGAGATCGCCGACAGCTCCGACGGCGAGCCGCTGGGCTACCTCATCGAGAACCGCCACATCCGCTCCGCGCTGGCCAAGGCGGTGATCGCGGCCGGCATCGAGGTGCTGGCCCCGGCGCGGGTGGCGAGCGCGGCGTTCGAGGCCCGCGAGGCTGTGGTCACCCTGGCGGACGGCCGCCGGCTGACCGCCCCGGTGGCGGTGGGCGCCGAGGGGCGCGGCTCGATCATCCGCCGGGAAGCCGGGATCGGCGCGGTGGGCTGGGACTATCCGCAGACCGGCGTTGTGGCGACCGTGCGGCTCGAGCGCCCGCACGAGGGCGTGGCCTACGAGCATTTCCTGCCCGGCGGCCCCTTCGCCATCCTGCCGCTCACCGACAACCGCGCGAGCCTGGTCTGGACCGAGAGCCCGTCGCGCGCCGCCGCGCTGAAGGCCGCCCGGCCGGAGGTGTTCCACGCCCACCTGCAGCGGCGGTTCGGGGACTTCGTGGGCGAGGCTACAGTCGAGGGTCCGGTGTTCACCTATCCACTGAGCCTGCAGCTCTCCGAGCGGCTGGTCGCGCCCCGCGCGGCCCTGCTGGGCGACGCCGCCCACGGCATCCACCCGGTGGCCGGCCAGGGGCTGAACCTCGGCCTGAAGAGCGCCGCGGCCCTGGCCGAAACCCTGGTCGAAGCCCAGCGTCTCGGCGAGGACATCGGGTCCGAAGTCGTGCTGGAGCGCTACGCGGCCTGGCGGCGCTTCGACACGGTCGCGATCTCGGCCGGCGCCGACGCCTTCGTGCGGCTGTTCTCCAACGACAACCCGCTGCTGCGCCTGGCCCGCGGCGCCGGCATGGCCGCGGTCAACCGCATCGGCCCGGCCCGCCGGTTCTTCATGAGCGAGGCCGGCGGCGCCGTGGGCGACCTGCCGAAGCTGCTGCGCGGCGAAGCCCTCTAGCTCGCCGACGCGGCAAGATATTCAACCCACTGGGGAATCTGACGCAAATAACTTGCGCGGGCTGCGTCCTGGGCTTTGCATAACGCCGTATTCCGATTGGGCGGCCATCGCGCCCGCCTTCCTCCAACGGGAGTGTGAGAATGCGTAAGCTTGCGTTGATGGCGGCCGCGGCCGTGTTGCTGGGGGCCGCTTCGGCCAAGGCCTCGACCCCGGAGATCGTGTTCGACCCCACCCAGTTCAACATCCAGGCCGGGCCGAACTTCAGCGCGACGCCGGCTACGGAGACCTATCTGGGCGATAGCGCAACCGGCGGGTTTTCGCCTGGCGGGCCGTTCGTCCACGTCACGGGCTCGGCGCCCGGCGTCGGCGTCAGCGCCACAGCGACGTGGCAGTTCGAGGTGACCGGCGGAAACCCCGGCGACCTCGTGCCGATCATCTTCACCGGAGCCTTCGACGCGTCCTCGACCGGCGGCGGGATCGCCTCGGGCGGCCTCGCCGACGGCCTGTTCAACAGTTCACTGACCTACCTGAAGACCTTCAACTGCACCGGCGGCGCCGGCAGCTGCGGCGCCCAGCCCTTTACGATTCACACCTTCGCGGAGTCGGGCTTCCTGATGTCGGTGTTGATCAGCGCCGGCGGCTTCACGCCCAGCGGCGGCGGCTCGTTCTCCAGCAACGTCGACCCGCAGATGTTCTTCGACTTCGATCTGAACCCGAACTTCGATTTCAGCCCGTTCACCCTGCACGTCGCGCCGGACGCCCAGCCGCCGACCGGCGGCGGGAACGGCATCCCGGAGCCGGCAAGCTGGGCGTTGATGATCCTGGGTTTCGGGGTGGTGGGCGCATCGCTCCGCGTGCGGCGGCCCGCGGTCGCCTGATCCGACCGGCGGCGCGCCGGGATCTACTTCGCTCGGACCCGCGCATTCATCTGGGCCGCCGCCCGGTCGGCCTCGGCCTGCGCCCATTCCGCATCGAGCTGTTCGGCGTGCTTGCCCAGAAGCACCGGCGCTTGCTGCGTAGCCGCCAGTGGCTTTGACCACGGGTTCATGGCGATGCAGGCGCCGGAGAGGTTGCCGCATTGGCGCAGTTCGCCTGTGGCGCTGTCGAGCACCACGATGACCTGTTCGTCGTCCTTGGGCAGGGACGCGGTGGGGTCCTTAGCGCCGCTCGCTCGGACGACCTGCGACCACATCCGACCGGCGGGATAGAGGCCGACGCCGAAGTAGCGGCCCTTGCCGTGGCCGCCGCCCAGCAGGCCCGTCGCGGTGTCGACAGGTTTCTGGCACCCGCTCACCCCAAGCGCAGCGGCTGCCAAACACACGATCCAGACTCTCATGACGCCTCCGATCACGGTTTCGTGAACGGTGGCGCGAGTCCGCGAATTGCGGAAGCGCCTAGTCCGGGCTTTGCAGCGTGAAGTGCGAGGCCATCACGCAGACGGGCCTGTCCTTCTCGATGATCAGGCTGGCGAGCTGGCCGACGCCGGGGTTGAAGTAGAAGTCGCCGGCCTTGGAGGTCACCGTCAGCAGCCCGGGGCTGGTGAACTGGCAGACCTTCCTGACGCCCAGGCCCTTGCCGCCGTCGGTGTGTACGTCGGAGCAGCTGGCGTTACCCGCCGCGCGGCCGATGGCGACGCCGTCGTAGTCGAAGACTTTTCCTGCGCGATAGTGCTTGGCGGTCCACTCCGCGGCCGTGAGCGCCGGGCAGGGCGGGCCCTGGATGTCCCAGGCCTTGGCGGTGGCGATGTGGGCGGTGCGGTCCTTGACGTAGGTGATGGTGACGATCGTGGTCGCGATGCCCAGGCCGACCACCGCAACGATCACATGGACCAGGGCGAAGCGGCGCACGCGGCCGCCGTAGTCCCTAGTCGGCATCGGAGAGCTCGCGGGCCTCCTCAGGCAGCATGATCGGCACGCCGTCGCGGATCGGGTAGGCGAGGCGGGCGGCGCGGCTGATCAGCTCGCCGGCCGCGCGGTCGTATTCCAGGGGCGCGCGCGTGACCGGGCAGACAAGCACCTCGAGCAGGCGCGGATCGATCTCGACCACGGCCGCCTGGGCGGCGTCAGCGACAGCGGGGGCGGCGGACTCGGCCATGAGAGGACTCCGGAAGACGAAATATTACTACTGTAAAGAATGACCGTCGTCATCCCCGTCGTCGACCCCGTCGATCTCCAGCAGGGTGGCCAGGGTTTCGAAACGGCCGTTAAGCGTCGGGGCCTCGAGCAGCGCCTGTTTCTCGGCGGGCTCGAAGGGCAGGCCCATGGCCAGCGAATTGACCAGGGCCTCCAGGGGCGCGGTCTGGGCGGTCTCCCAGTCGATGTCGAGCTCGCGGCGGTTGAGATAGCGCTTGAGCGCCTTGGCGAAGCGGGCGCGCGCAGCGGTCGAGGCCTGGGCGTCGCCGCCCTCGGCCAGGTCGGTCTCGAAGCGATCATAGCGGGCGCGAAGCTGGCGGTAGGGCGTGTGGAAGGCCAGCTCCTCGCCGGCGTCGAAGCGGCAGACCCCCGTGAGCGTGATCAGGTAGCGGCCGTCGGAGGTCTCGGCGTAGCTGGTGATCCGCCCGGCGCAGCCCACCTCGGTCAGCTTCGGGCGTTCGCGATCGCCGCCGGGTCGGGTCTGGATCATCCCGATCACCCGGTCGCCGGCCATCACATCGTCGATCATGTTGAGGTAGCGCGGCTCGAAGATCTGCAGCGGCAGGTCGCCGCCGGGCAGCAGCAGGGCCCCATCCAGCGGAAACACCGGGATCATCTGCGGCAGGTCGGCGATGCGTCGGTAGGCGGCCATGGGGCCTGCTCCCCTCAAGGGGTCAGCTGAACAGAATCGCGGAAAGCCTGCGCCGGCCGTGGCGGGCGACCTCGGACGCCGCGCCCGCCGCCTCGAACACCAGCAGCAACTGCTTGCGCGCCGCCTCGTCGTTCCAGGTGCGGTCCTTCTCCAGGATGGTCAGCAGCTGGTCAGCGGAGTCGGCCAATCGGTGCTGGCCGGCGAACGCCTTGGCGAGCTCGAAGCGGGCTTCATGGTCATCCGGATTGGCCCGCAGCCGCGCCTCGAAGGCGGCAGCGTCGGACGGCGCCTCGGCGGCCAGCGCCAGGGCGGCGCGGACGCTGTCGAGGTCGGGGTCCTTGGCGCCCTCCGGAGCCATGGCGACCACCTCGCCGGCCCGCTCCGCGTCGCCGGTGGTCAGGTAGACCTTGGCTAGGCCGCCGATCGCCTTGGCGTTTTGCGGGTCGGCCTGCAGCACCTGGGCGTAGGCCTGGGCCGCGCCACCCATGTCGCCGAGGTCCAGCGACTCCTTGGCCAGCGCGAGCATGTCGTCGAGCGGCGAACCGCCTTTCTTCAGCTTGGCGAGCTTGGCGACGAAGTCCTTCACCTGGCTTTCGGGCAGGGCGCCCATGAAGCCGTCCACCGGCTTGCCGTCGACGAAGGCGAACACCGCCGGGATCGACTGCACGCGCAGCTGGCCCGCATAGGCCGGGTTCTTGTCGATATCGACCTTGACCAGCTTCACCGCGCCCTTGGCGGCGGTGACCGCCTTTTCCAGGGCCGGGCCGAGCTGGCGGCAGGGGCCGCACCACTCCGCCCAGAAGTCGACGATCACCGGCTGCTCGCGGCTGGCGTCCAGCACATCGGCCGCGAAGCTGGCGTCCGTCGCGTCCTTGATGACCTCGCCGACCGGCTTGCCGGCGGTCTCTCCGATCAGGCTCATGCCCTGTCCTCGTCCCGAAACTCTAAAACACTTCGCGAGCCAAGATGGTCCCGCGTGGCGTTCGCTTCAACGCGCCGCAGCCTCTTTGACCACCGCCATGGCCGCGAAATCGACGATCAGCGGCGTCACGCCCACCGCCGCCAGGAACCTCGCGAACCCCGCGCGGTCGATCCCCGTGGTGGCGGTGTTGACCAGCGGATGGAAGTTGACCCGCTCGGCCTGCGCCAGGCTGCGGTCGAGCACGAAGGTCACCCGATGGTCCGCATCGTTGATCAGGGCGAAGGCGGTCACCGACCCGGGCGTCACCCCCAGCGCTTCCTCCATCAGCTCCGCGCGGCCGAAGGAGAGGCGGGCCGAGCCGATCACCGTGTGCAGGCGCTTCAGGTCGATGATGGCGCGATCCTCGGCCGAGATCAGCCACAGGCGGTCCTTGGCGTCCTTGAGGAACAGGTTCTTGGTGTGGGCGCCGGGGATGCCGGCCTTGATCTCCTCGCCTTCGCCGACCCGGAAGACGGCCGGGTGCTCGACGGTGGCGTGGTCGGCGCCCAGGCTGTCGAGCAGGGCTTCGAGGTCGGCGCGGGTCTTCATCGATCCCTCATACCGAGCGGACGGCCACTGCGGAACTGGACGCGACAGCGACCCGCCGCTTTAAGTCTCCCATGCCCCCAGCCGAGGCCGCCTGATGGAACTAGAGTGCTATCCGACCACCGAGCGCCCGCCGGAGATCGTGCCGGGCCGCCAGACCCGCGCCTGGATGGACGCCTTCCACGCCCGCCACGCCTACCGCTGCCTGCCGCTGAACATGGCCAACACCTCGGGCTGGGAAATCCTCTGCCCAGTGGCCTTCACCGCCGAGTGGAACGGCGGCATCCGCCAGGAGGACATCACGCTGAAGTCCGACTTCCCGAGCCCGGACTTCCACCGCCTGGCGTCGAGCCACTTCAGCCACGGGGTGCTGACCCTGCACCCGGGCTACCTGTTCCGCACACCGCCCGGCTGGTCGATGATGGCCATGGGCTCGCCGAACCACGTCAAGGACGGCATCCAGCCGCTGGCGGGCGTGATCGAGACCGACTGGCTGCCCTTCCCCTTCACGATGAACTGGCTGTTCACCCGGCCGGGCAAGGTGCGCTTCGAGAAGGGCGAGCCGTTCTGCTTCATCACCCTGCTGCAGGACAAGCCGCTGCACGAGTTCCAGCCGGTGATCAAACGGATGGATTCCAACCCGGAGCTGCGCAACCAGTACGACGTCTGGGAGAAGCACCGCAGCGAGTTCAACCAGCGGATCTTCCGCCAGGACCCGGAGGCCACCAAGGAGGCCTGGCAGCGCTACTACTTCAAGGGAGAGTACCCGGAGGAGGTCGCGCCGGCCCGCGAGGACCACATCAACAAGCGTCGGCTGAAGGAGCCCAGATTCGGGCGCTGAGTTTGTCGCGCCCAAGGCCGTCCGGTCCGGGTTGCAAAGGGGTGGGGCGTCTGCCATAAGCCGCCTCTCGAATTTCGGGGGCTGTCTTGAGCCTTCGAGGAGCGCGGGCGTAGCTCAGTGGTAGAGCACAACCTTGCCAAGGTTGGGGTCGAGAGTTCGAATCTCTTCGCCCGCTCCAAATTCTGGAAGCGGAACATTCAGATCGGGCAGCGGCGGCGCGCTAGGCGCCCCGCCCGGGCTTGTGAACCCGGAGCGTGAATTTGAGTTCGCTGGCGATGTTGTTCTGCGTGCGCAGCATCTCGAACACCTGGGCCTCGCTGATCTCACCGCTCTGGCATCGCTGCAGGTAGACGTCCTCGAGCGTGATCTCGGCCTGGATGATCTCGAAATCCACGTCGAGATAGTGGGCGAACGGGGTGTTGGCGGCGCCCATCTTCTGCCACTCGTCGTTGAGGCGCCGGTCGAACAGGGTCAGCGTCATGTCAGTGATCGGGCGCACGTGCGTCGGATCGGCGATGAAGGTGTCGTGCCGCGGGTGCGGCACGTTGATCTGAACGACCGCGCCGGGCGCCGAGATCCGATAGATTTCCTGCATGATCGCCAGGAAGACCTTGGGATCGCCGCCCATGTGCTCCAGCGAATGGTTGAACAGGATCTCCTCGGCGCAGCCCGAAGGCCAAGGCCAGGGGGTCACCTCCAGGTCGAAAACTTCGTCTGGATGGCTGGCCGGCTGCGAGTCCACATTGACGTAGCCCGGGAGACCACGGCGACCACAGCCCATGTTGAACTTCATCCTACCCTCCCTGAGCGCCGGCCGGCGGCCGCCCCGAATCGTTCCGACCCTAGTCGCTCCGGCGTCCACGGACCCTCGATATCGCAAGCGGCGTGTTCGCGTCATCGCGGCTCGCCCCGTCTGGCTGGCGGCCTGCTGAGGGCGCCGCAGCGTCAAGCCAGGTCGCCTCTCAGGCGAATACGCTTCCTCATTGGGATAACAGAGTCTTAATGAAGCTCGACCATGGCGGGCGCCCGGGGGTTGGGCGACGCTGGTTCATTGGGGAATGTAATGAAGATCAAGCTCTTCGCCGCGCTCGCGGCGTTTTCGGTCGTCGCCATGGCGGGCGCGGCCAGCGCGGCCACCACGCCGGGCCCGATCGTTGTGGCTCTGCCCGACGTCGCGAACCAGCTGTACACGACCAACGTCGGGTCGATCCTTCTGGACTTCGATGGCGTCCAGAACACCCACGTCACGTACAGCGGGACCACGCAGAACGGGACCACGATTTCGAACGTGGCGACCGGCACCAACAGCGACATCAACGGCAGCGCGCCGCCGCCCTATGACGGTGGCGATGGAAGCCCGGCGCCGGTGACGGTCTGCTGCCAGAGCTCCGCGCCCTATCTCGCGGACCCGACCAACTATCTCTCCGTCCAGGCCAACAAGACGGCCACGTTCTCGACGACCGGCGGCTTCTATCTGACGGCCTTCAGCTTCTACCTCGGCTCGCCGGACACCTATAACACCCTGACCTTCAACTTCGTGGGCGGTGGCTCGCAGGAGTTCGACGGCACCGATGTTTGGAACGGCCCTGATTTCGTCGGGGACCGCACCAAGGGCTTCCGGGTCTACTACGACTTCAACGGCGCCAAGGTGTCCTCGATCGTGCTCGGCAGCGTCGGCAGCGACGCCTTCGAGTCCGACGGCTTCGCCGGCACCCTGGGCGTTCCCGAGCCTGCGTCGTGGGCGCTGATGATCGTCGGCTTCGGCGCCGCGGGCGCGATGATGCGCCACAAGCGCCGCGCCGCGGTCGCCGCCTAAGGACGACGGACGACACATCTGGGGCCCTCGGCTCCAGCGGACGAAATGACCCCGGCCGCGCCATCGCGACCGGGGTTTTTCGTTTGGGACGTTTTTTCGCACCCGGCGGCGGGCTACATCAGGGCCGACAGCTCAGTTGAGTCGGGACCCGAGACATGACCCACGATCCGGCCCTTGAGGCGCACGAGCACGCCGAACACGCCGAGCACGCCGCCCACGAACACGACCCGTTCATCAGCCGGGTCTCGATCACCATCGCCGTGCTGGCCGTGCTGGCCGCCGCGGTGGGCAGCCTGGAGACCATCGAGGCGGGTGGGGCGATCACCGCCTCCAGCGAGGCCGTGCTCAGCCAGGACAAGGCCACCGACCAGTGGGGCGAATACCAGGCCGATAGCCTGAAGAAGCACCTCTACGGCCTCGCCGCCGACGCCGGCGGTCCCAAGGCGGCCAAGTACGCCGAGACCGCCAAGGAGCAGATCGACAAGCAGGCCGAGGTTCGCAAAGCCGCCAAGGAAGACGAGGCCGAGCGCGACAAGCTGTTGGGCGAGAGCCGCCAGCACGAGCATCGCCATCACTGGCTGACCGCCGCCGCCACCCTGCTGGAAATCGGCATCGCCATCTGCACGGTGGCGATCATCACCCGCCGCAAGGGGTTCTGGCTGGGCTCGATCGGCCTGGGCCTGGGCGGCCTCGCCCTGTTCGGGGCCGCCTACCTGCTCTGAACGCCTGGGGCCCCTACTTGGGCGGCGCCGGGTACTGGATCTTCGGCTTCAGGCTATCCGCCACCGCATGGGCGTCGAAGGCGCGCGGATCATCGGCGGGCTTGGCGCCCTTGTGGGTGACGATCTCGGCCGAAGCCTCGAAACTCTCGATGGTCTGCACGTTGTAGCGGTCGGCGAAGAAGGGGTCGCCGAAGAACGGGTCCCAGGTGCGCCAGCCGAAGCCTCTGCCGCGGTAGCGCCAAGAGGGCCGCCAATAGCCGAACCCCGGGCCGTACCAGGGCCGATAGAGCGGATCCGGCTGGACGTAGGAACGCTGCTTTGCGTCGGTGTGGCGATCGGCGATGGCGAACCAGTCGTCGCCGTTCTGCAGCGTCAGCTCGGCGGCGCGGAAGAGGAGGTAGCCCTCGACGGTCTCACGCGAGGTCATCGCGTTGCCGGAGAAGTTCACCCGCCAGCGGTCCGGCTCCAGGCGGGTCTCCGAATAGCCGCCCGAGGTCGCCTGGCCGCGGACGTTGGGTTGATAGGGCGTGGCGGTCTCACAGGCCGCCAGGCCCACTGCGAGGGTGAGGGCGGTCGCCAGGGCCGCAGTTGTCTTTGACATCGGCATGCCTCGAACTAGAAGCGTCCCTCGCTTCGGACGCCTAACCTGCACAACAGTTCGCTACAATTGTGGTTGCGAGGTTTCGGCGGCCTGACAGTGAATGTCGGACTCGACGCCGAAGGTTCACAAGCAGCGGGGTCACACGCCGCCGGTCGCCAGGCTGTAGACGATCTTTCCGAGCGCGCCGAACATCAGGACGGCTGTGGCGATCGCCTGGATCAGGAAGCCCGGCCCGCGCTTCGCCGCGTCGGCGGAATAGCCCAGCGCGTAGAGGATGCGCCCGACGATCCACACCACGCCCACGGCGGCGGCTACCAGCTCGTTCCAGTAGATCGCGAACAGCCACAGCGACACCAGGAACATCGGCAGCCATTCCAGCGTGTTGTAGTGGGCGCGGATGGTGCGCTCGAGCATTGGGTCGCCGGTCATCGCCGGGGCCTGGATGCCGCATTTGTTGCGCGCGACCGGCACGCGGGTGCTCATCCAGAAATAGGTCAGGAGCGCGAGGAGCGTGACCAGGGCCACCCAGCGGTGCTGCATCATCATCAAGTTTTCCCCCGAAGCGGCGAACTCAGTTTCGCCTTGGGGGTAGATTGGCACGTATCGGGGCGGGTCGGGAACTACTTGACCCGGCGGTCGCGCTTGGCGGCGACGCGCAGGCGCAGCGCGTTGAGCTTGATGAAGCCGGTGGCGTCGCGGTGGTCGTAGGCGACCTTGCCCTCCTCGAAGGTGACCAGATCCTGGTCGTAGAGCGAGTAGGGGCTGGTGCGGCCGATGATCGAGACGTTGCCCTTGTAGAGCTTCACCCGGACCTGGCCGGTGACCTTGGCCTGGGAGTGGTCGATGGCGGCCTGCAGCATCTCGCGCTCGGGCGTGAACCAGAAGCCGTTGTAGATGATCTCCGCGTAGCGCGGCATCAGCTCGTCCTTCAGGTGCATCGAGCCCCGGTCCAGGGTGATGGACTCGATGCCACGATGCGCGGCCAGCAGGATCGTGCCGCCGGGGGTCTCGTAGACGCCGCGCGACTTCATGCCGACGTAGCGGTTTTCCACCAGGTCCAGGCGGCCGACGCCGTTGTCGTGGCCGAGCTCATTGAGCTTCGTCAGCAGGGTGGCCGGGCTCATCTTGACGCCGTCGATGGCGACCGGATCGCCCTTCTCGAAGTCGACGGTGAAGACGGCCGCCTTGTCCGGCGCGTCCTCCGGCGAGATCGTGCGCATGTGGACGAACTCGGGCGCCTCGACCGCCGGGTCCTCGAGCACCTTCCCCTCTGACGAGGAGTGCAGGAGGTTGGCGTCGACGCTGAACGGCGCTTCGCCGCGCTTGTCCTTGGTGATCTGGATCTGGTGCTGCTCGGCGAACTCCAGCAGGGCCTCGCGGGACTTGAAGTCCCACTCGCGCCAAGGCGCGATCACGTGGATGTCGGGCTCGAGCGCGTAGTAGGCGACCTCATAGCGGACCTGGTCGTTGCCCTTGCCGGTGGAGCCGTGGCTGACCGCGTCGGCGCCCAGCATGCGGGCGATCTCGATCTGGCGCTTGGCGATCAGCGGCCGCGCGATCGAGGTGCCCAGCAGGTACTGGCCCTCATAGACCGTGTTGGCGCGGAACATCGGGAAGACGAAGTCGCGGACGAATTCCTCGCGCACGTCCTCGATGAAGATGTTCTCCGGCTTCACGCCGGCGGCGAGCGCCTTGGCGCGCGCGGGCTCGATTTCCTCGCCCTGGCCGAGGTCGGCGGTGAAGGTGATCACCTCCGCGCCGTATTCGGTCTGCAGCCACTTCAGGATGATCGAGGTGTCGAGGCCGCCGGAATAGGCGAGGACGACTTTCTTGACGGGCTTGTCGGCCATGGGTCGGGCAGTCCTGGGAGAAGAGAGGGATGGATCGTCGCGCCTTAAAGGGCCAACGCGACGGCTGTTCAAGGCTTGAGTGCGTCGCCGACCCATCGGAGATGGACGACCGCCAGCAGCGGGGCGGAAACCGCGCGGATTCCGAAGAGGATGATCGCGGCCTCGTTGTCGACGCCGCGGGCCTTGATGGCGAGCCAGATGCTGAGCGCGAAGCTGGCGGTGGGCAGCAGCCAGAAAGCCATCTCGCGCCGCGCCTGGCCGCCCAGGAAGCGGACGCTCTGACGACCCTCGGTCTGGCGCCAGGCGTTGAGCGAAGCGGAGAACATCAACGCCAGGGTCAGCACCCACAGCGCGTCGCCCGCGTAGCCGCAAAGCGCGGTCCAGGAGACACTGTCCAGCACGGCCTAGATCGTCACCTGGGTTCCGAGCTCCACCACCCGGCCTGGCGGGATCTTGTAGAAGTCGGTGGGGTTGGCGGCGTTTTTCATCAGGAAGATGAAGAGCTTATCCTGCCAGAGCGGCATGCCGGATTGCGCTGACGGGACAACGGAGCGTCGGCCGAGGAAGAAGCTGGTGGCCATGATGTCGAACTTCAGCCCGAGCTTGCGGCAGAGCGCCAGCGCCTTGGGCAGGTTGGGGCTCTCCATGAAGCCGTAGGTGATGATCAGCTTCTTGAAGTCCTCGTTGACCGGCTCGATCCGCACCCGGTCGGCCTCGCGGACGCGGGGCGTCTCGGCGACCTCGATGGTCAGGACGATGTTCTTCTCGTGCAGCACCTTGTTGTGCTTGAGGTTGTGCATGAGGGCCACTGGGGCCATCGAGGCGTCCGAGGTCAGGAAGATCGCCGTGCCCGGCGCCCGGTGCGGGGCGCGCGCCTTGAGGATTTCCGACAGCTCGATCAGCGGCACGGAATCGCGGCGGGTCTTGTCGGACAGGATCCGGGCCCCGCGGGTCCAGGTCCACATGATCACCACCAGGGCCGAGCCCAGCACCAGTGGCAGCCACGCGCCCTGCGGGATCTTCAGCAGGTTGGAGGAGATGAAGGTCACGTCCAGCACGCCGAAGCCGCTGGACGCCAGCAGGGCAACCCACAGCGGCTTCTTCCACATGAAGCGGACGATGACGAAGAACAGCAGGGTGTCGACGAACATCGCCCCGGTCACCGCGATGCCGTAGGCGGCCGCCAGGTTCGACGAGGTCTGGAAGGTGAAGAGCAGGATCAGCACCCCGATCATCAGGGCGTTGTTGACGTAGGGCACGAAGATCTGGCCGGCCTGGGTCTCCGAGGTGCGGCGGATGTCGATGCGCGGCAGGAGGCCGAGCTGCACGGCCTGCTGGGTCATGGAGAAGGCGCCGGTGATCACCGCCTGGCTGGCGATGACGGTGGCGACCGTGGCCAGCAGCAGGACCGGCCAATAGATGGCGTCGGGGATCATCTTGTAGAACGGGTCGACGTGGGCGGCGGGGTGGTGGATCACCATGGCGCCCTGGCCCAGATAGTTGAGCAGCAGGGCGGGCAGGGCGAAGCAGAGCCAGGCCGCGCGGATCGGGTTCTTCCCGAAGTGGCCCATGTCGGCATAGAGCGCCTCGGCCCCGGTGACCGCCAGGAAGACGCTGCCCAGGATCACGAAGCCCAGGAAGCCGTTGTCGACCAGGAAGATGACGCCGTAGTGCGGCGACAGCGCCCGGAAGATCGTCGGGTCCTCGATGATGTGGTAGACGCCCAGCCCGGCCAGGACCAGGAACCACAGGGCCATGATCGGCCCGAAGAACCGGGCCATGCTGGCGGTGCCCTTGGCCTGCACCATGAACAGCGCGATCAGGATGCCGGCCGAGACCGGCAGGACCAGCTTGGCGACCTCGTGGGGCGCGCCTGGCGCGTCGCGCACGCCTTCGACCGCGGAGAGCACCGAGACGGCGGGCGTGATGATGCCGTCGCCATAGAACAGGGCCGCGCCGACCATGCCCAGCATCAGCACCCAGCCGGAGCGGCGGGGCACGATGCGCTGGGCGAGCGCCATCAGGGCCAGCGTGCCCCCCTCGCCCTTGTTGTCGGCGCGCATCAGGAAGACGACGTATTTCACCGTCACGATGAGGACGAGCGCCCAGGTGACCAGGGAGACGACGCCCAGCACGGCCGTTTCCGGTGAAACCGTCGCGCGGGTGTGCCTCAGCGCCTCGCGCATGGCGTAGAGCGGGCTGGTGCCGATGTCGCCGAACACCACGCCCATGGACCCCAGAGCGAGGGCCCAGAAACTCTCGCTATGCGGGGAGTGATGCGACTCCTCAGGCGCCTCTGGGGACGCCCCAGGGGCTCCGGCGGCCGGATCAGCCATCCAATATCTCCGGGAACCTGAGCGAAGTTCCCTTTGGGCGGCCCGATGCCGTCTGCGGCGGGCGCGATACACCCATTCCAGACCCCGTTCAATGGCCGTGCTGCGGCGCACAACCGAGAGGGGAGTTCTCGCGGCGCGGCTTTTCCTTGAATGCCTGCGCCCGGGCCCTAGGTTCGCAACTAGACCTGGAGGGGTGGATGGATCGCAGACTGGCGCTGGTGACGGGCGCCTCGGCCGGCATCGGGGCGTCATTTGCGCGCATCCTGGCGAGCCACGGCTATGACGTGGCCCTGACCGCCCGGCGCGCCGACCGCCTGGACGCGCTGGCCGAGGAGATCTCGCTGCGCTTCGGCGTCGAGGCCCTGACCGTCCCCGCCGACCTGGCGGAGCCTGAGGCCCCGGGGCAGATCCTGGATCACCTCACGGCCCACGGCCGCACGGTCGACGCGCTGGTCAACAACGCCGGCTACGGCCTGGCCGGCGCCTTTGGCGACACCCGTTGGGAGGACCAGCAGGCCTTCATCCAGGTGATGATGACCGCCCCGGCCGAGCTGGCGCACCGGGTGCTGCCGGGAATGATCCATCGGGACTTCGGGCGGATCGTCAATGTGGCCTCCCTGGCGGGCCTGGTCCCGGGATCGGCCGGGCACACGCTCTACGGCGGTGTGAAGGCCTTCCTGGTGCGGTTCTCCCAGAGCCTGCACATGGAGACGCAGGGGACGGGCGTGCACGTGAGCGCGCTCTGCCCGGGCTTCACCTATTCCGAGTTCCACGACGTGAACGGCACCCGCGCCCAGATCAGCAGTTCAACGCCGCCGTGGCTGTGGCTGGGCGCCGACGAGGTGGCGGCCGCCGGCTACGAGGCGGTGGAGGCCAACCGGGCGATCTGCGTGCCCGGCGCGCCCAACAAGGCCATCGCGGCGGTGAGCAAGCTTTTGCCCGATGATTGGCAACTCGCCCTGATGGCCTCGCAGAGCTCGCGCTTCAGGAAGCTCTGATCACCCACCGTAGGGCGCGGCGGCCTCGGGGCGGATCAGGCCGTGGGTGGAATCGGCGATGCCGGCCAGCAGGAACTGCACCGCCATGGCGCAGAGGATCAGGCCAAGCACCCGCACGATGATCGACAGCCCGATCTTGCCCAGCAGCCTTGAGATCAGCGGCGTGGCCAGGAACGACAGCAGGGTGGCGATGGAGACGGCGACGATGGCGCCGATGCCCATGGCCGCGCCGGAGAGGCCGAGGACCTTGGCCTGGCTGGCGTAGATGATCACCGTCGAGATCGCGCCGGGGCCGATCAGCAGGGGCATGGCGAAGGGCACGATCATCTGCTCGACGCGGCGGCGCACGTAGGTTCGCTTGTCGCCGGCGGTCGCCTCGGCGGCGTCGGCGAAGCTGGAGGTGAAGTCGTCGCCGACCATCTTCAGGCCCAGGATGAACAGGATCACCCCGCCGGCGATCCGGAAGGCCGGCAGCGAGATGCCGAAGAAGGTCAGCACCGACAGGCCGGAGAAGTAGAAGAAGGTCAGGAAGCCCATCACGAACAGCGAGATCACGAAGGCGATCTGCGCGCGTTCGCGGCCCGAGGCGCCCACCGTCGAGGCAGCGAACACCGGCACGTTGCCCACCGGATCGAGCAGGGCGAACAGCGCCACGAAAAAGTTGACCGCGAAGTCCCAATGGATCATCCACGGGTCTTAGCCCAAATCGCTGCGCGCGCCGAACCCCTCGGCTGGCGCTCTCTTGCCCGGAGCCCCGCCATGGCCGCCGCCGCACTCGCCGAACCCGCCGCCAAGGCCGACAGCCGCCTGATCGTGCCGTTGGATGTGCCGACGGTGGACGAAGCCCGCGCGCTGGTGGCGTCGCTGGGCGATGCGGTCAGCTTCTACAAGGTGGGGCTGGAGCTGTTCGCGACCGAGGGCATGACCCTGGCGCGCGAGCTGAAGGCCCAGGGCAAGCAGGTGTTCCTCGACTGGAAGCTCCACGACATCGGCACCACGGTGCAGCGGGCCGCCGCGGCGATCGCCCAGTCCGGCTGCGACTTCATCACCGTCCACGGCGAGCCCCAGGTGATGGCCTCGGCGGTCCGGGGGCGCGGCGCCTCGTCGCTGAAGATCCTGGCCGTGACCGTGCTGACCAGCCTCGCCGACGAGGACCTGACCGAGATGGGCTACGGCGAAAGCGCCCGCGCCCTGGTCGAGCGGCGCATTCACCAGGCCATCGCCGCCGGCTGCGACGGGGTGATCTCCAGCCCGCATGAGGCCGCGCTGGCCCGCGCCCTGGGCGGCCGCGACTTCCTGGTGGTGACGCCGGGCGTGCGGCCCGACTGGTCGGCGAAGAACGACCAGGCCCGCGCGGCCACCCCGCTGGATGCTTTGCGGGCCGGCGCCTCGCATATCGTCTGCGGCCGGCCGATCACGGCGGCCAACGATCCCCACGCCGCGGCCCTGCGCGTGGCGGCGGAGATGGCCCAGGCCGGCTAGAAGTCGCTGGCGATGCCCTTGCGCTCCCAATCGCCGTAGCGAGTGGGCTCGGGGCCCTTGGGGCCGCCCTGTTCGGGTACGACCTGCGCGGCGGCCTCGGCCTCGTGGCGCGCAGCGGCTTCCTCGAGGGCTCGGCGGGCGGCCTCGGTGAGCGGCTTGCCGGGGGCGGCGTTGGGCGGGGTCTCGTCCATGTCGCAGATTTAGGCCCGGGCGCCCGTTTGGCCAAGCGTTGCGGCGTTTCGCAAACCCTGTTCTTTATCGCCCCCACATTCACTTCCGGGGGGGAAGACTGAAATGTCCAAACTGGCTTTGTCGTTCTTTGCTACCGCCGCGCTCTGCGCCTGCGGCGGGATGGTCTGGGGCATCATCATGGCCGCATCGGGCGACCACGGGATGATGCCGGCCCATGCGCACCTCAACCTCATGGGTTGGGCCACCTTGGCGCTGATGGGAACCTACTACGCCATCAGCGGCCGCAGCGGCCGCATCGGCTGGCTAAACTACGCCCTGTCGACCTTGGGGGTGGTGGTTTCCATTCCCTCGCTGGCGCTGCTGCTGGCGGGCAACCAGGCGGCGGAGAAGGGCGCGACCGCAGGCGCGATCCTGGCTCTGCTGGGCATGCTGGTCTTCACCTTCGGCGTCCTGAACGACTGGCGCGCCGCAAAGGCCTGACCGAGCCTTCCCACTTGCGCCGGCGGCCCGATACGGGCACGCCGCGCCGGTGATCGATATCAGCCCCAACGATGCGGCCGGCCTGCCGGCGCGCGCCGCCGCCCTCGACCTGCTGACCGCCGCCCTGTCGGGGCGCAGCGGCATGGACGAGGGCCTGAACCATCCCGCGCTCGCGCGGCTGGACGGGCGCGACCGCGCCTTCGCCCGCGCCCTGGTTCTGGCGACCCTTCGTCACCTGGGGCCGATCGACTCGGCTCTGCAGGCCAAGGTGAAGAAGCCGCCGCCGGACAAGGTGGTGCAGATCCTCAGGCTCGGTGTCGCGCAGGCCTTCGTGCTGAAGACCCCGGCGCATGCGGCGGTGACCACCTCGGTGGACCTGGTCGCCCAGGACCGCGGGCTCATGATGTTCAAGGGCCTGGTGAACGCGGTGCTGCGCGGCCTGCTGCGCGAGCCGCCGGACCTGGCCGACCCGGAACTGCTGGCGCCGAGCTGGCTCTACGCCCGCTGGCGCGCGGCTTTCGGCGCCGAGGAGGCGCGCGCGATCGCGGCGACGATCGCCGAAGAGCCGGCGACCGACCTGTCGCTGAAGGATCCCGCCGGCGCCGCGGCTCTGGCCGCCGGGCTGGAGGGCGAGGCGCTTCCGGGCGGCAGCGTGCGAACGACGCGGAGGGGCGACGTGGCGACCTGGCCGGGCTTCGCCGAGGGGGGCTGGTGGGTGCAGGACGCCTCCGCCGCGATCCCGGCCCGGCTGCTGGACGTGCAGGCCGGCGAGAGCGCGCTCGATCTCTGCGCCGCGCCCGGCGGCAAGACCCTGCAACTGGCCGCGGCCGGCGCGAGCGTGACCGCCGTTGACCGGTCCGCGCCGCGGCTGAAGCGGGTGGCCGAGAACCTGGCGCGCACCGGCCTGACCGCCGAGACCCTGGCGGTCGACGCGGCGACCTGGCCGGACAAGCGGACCTTCGACGTCGTGCTGCTCGACGCGCCTTGCTCCTCGACCGGCACCTTCCGCCGCCACCCGGACGTGCTCTGGGCCGCCAAGCCCAGCGACGTGGCGGGCCTGGCCGCCGTCCAGTCGAAGCTGCTCGACGCCGCGGCGCGGCGGCTGAAGCCCGGCGGGCGGCTGGTCTACTGTGTCTGTTCCCTGGAGCCGGAGGAGGGTGAGGGCCAGATTGCCGCTTTCCTCGCGCGGACCCCCGGCGTGATGCTCGATCCCATCGCGGCGGGCGAGGGCGGCGCGCCGGCGCAAAGCATCCGGCCCGACGGAACCCTGCGCATCCTGCCCCATCACTTGCCGGGCGGGACGGATGGGTTCTACGTGGCGCGGTTCCGTAAGAGCTGAGCCACCTCTGGCCCCAGTCGCCGCATCACGTTATGCGATCCACATGGCCCGGCCTTTGCCCATCATCGCGCCCTCGATCCTGTCGGCGGATTTCGCGCGGCTGGGCGAGGAGGCGCGCGCGGTGCAGGACGCCGGCGCCGACTGGCTGCACGTGGACGTCATGGACGGCCACTTCGTGCCGAACATCACCATTGGGCCCGATGTCGTCAAAGCGTTGCGGCCGCACGTGACCATCCCGATGGATGTCCACCTGATGATCGCCCCGGCCGATCCCTACCTGGACGCCTTCCGCGCCGCCGGCGCCGACATGATCAGCATCCACCCGGAGGCCGGCCCGCACCTCAACCGGTCGCTCCGGCACATCCGCTCGATCGGCGCCAAGGCCGGCGTGGTCTTCAACCCCTCGACCGATCCGAGCGTGATCCAGTGGATGATGGACGACGTCGACCACATCCTGGTGATGTCGATCAATCCGGGCTTCGGCGGCCAGAGCTTCATGCCCTCGCAACTCCCGAAGATCGCCGCCCTGCGCAAGATGATCGACGCCGCCGGACGCGACATCACCCTGGAAGTCGACGGCGGCGTGAACCCGCAGACCGCGAAGCTCTGCGTCGAGGCCGGCGCCACGGCGCTGGTCGCCGGCACGGCCGTGTTCAAGGGCGGCCCCAGCGCCTACGCGGCCAACATCGCCGCCCTGCGCGGCGCCTGAGGGGGCGCCATGCCGGGGTCGGCCCTCGACCGGATCCCAGGCGCCTACCCGCTGCTGGCCGCGGCCGTGGCGCTGGCGCGCCGCCCGGCGATCGAGTGGCGGGCCTCACCGCTGGCGCGCGTGCTCAGCCCCCGGCCCGACGGCCTCGGCGCCGACCCGCGTGACCTGCGTCCCGCCGACCCGGAAGCCGGGCGGCGCATCCTGGCCGGCGGCTTCGTGTTCCAGGGCGAGACCCTGGCGCCCGGCCCGCGCGGCGACCCCTGGGACCGCGCGAGTCCGAGCCGGCGGTTCGCCGAGGCGCTGCACGGATTCGCCTGGCTGAAGGATCTGACGCCGCTGGGCGACGCCGGCGCCTGGGAGGGCCTGCGGCTGACGCTCGCCTGGGCGCGACTGTTCGGGCGCTGGAACAGTTTCGCCTGGAGCGGCGAGGTGCTGGAGCGGCGGGTGTTCAACCTGGCCTGCGCCATCCGCGCGCTGACCGCGCCGGCCTCCGACGCCGAGGCCGCCCAGATCGCCGCCGACCTGGCGCGTCAGGCCGGCGCCCTGTTGTCGGCGCCGGAGGGCCCGGCGCGGGCGGCCGAGCGGGCCACGGCCGCCGCCGTGGCGGGCGCCGCGCTCGGGGGGCCGGCGGGTGAGCGATTGCTCGACCGCGCGCTCGACCGGCTGGACCGCGTGCTGGTTGAGACCGTCACGCCCGACGGCGGCCACGCGAGCCGCAGTCCGCAGGCGGCGCTGGAACTGTTCTTCGATCTCACCACTCTGGATGACGCCCTGGTGCAGCGAGGCATCGCCGCGCCGGAGGAGATGATGCGCGCGCTCGACCGGCTGGCGGCGGCGGTGCGGTTCTTCACCCTGGCGGACGGCGGCCTGGCGAGCTTTCAGGGTGGCGCGTCGCTCACGCCGGCCTACGTCGCGGCGGCCCGGGCGCAGGACGGGATGGGCGAGCGCGCCACGCCGGTCACCCGCAACGGCTATCATCGCCTGGACTCCGCGACCCTGCAGGTGATCGCAGACGGCGCGGCGCCGGCGGCCGGGCCCTGGAGCGTCGCGGCCGGCGGCCAGCCCTTGGCCATGGCGGTGCTGGCGGCCGGCAAGCCGCTGATCGTCAACTCAGGTTGGTCGCCGGGCGCGCATGCGCCGCAGGCGCTGCGGCTGGTCGACGCCGCTTCGACCGCGGCGGTGGGCGACGCCGCCTGCGGCGCCCCCTTGAGCGGGTTCGCGGCGCAGGTGCTGGGCCCGCGGCTGGTCGACGCCGGCGACGGGTTCGCGGCGCATCGGCACGAGGAACCCGGCGCGGTGCTGCTGGAACTCAGCCACGACGGCTGGGCGCGGCGCTTCGGTTTCCGCCACGAGCGGCGGCTCTACCTCAACCTGGCCAGCGGCGAGCTGCGCGGCGAGGACCGGCTGACGCCGCTGGGCGCGCGTAACGCCCGGGACGGCCGCCGCTTCACGCCCTTCGCTCTGCGCTTCCACCTGCCCCCACAGGTCAGCGCCCTGATCGCGCAGGACCGCAAGTCGGTGCTGCTGAAGGTGGAGGGCGATGACACCGGCTGGTGGCTGCGCAGCGATGCCGCCGAGGTGGGCCTCGACGCCTCGACCCAGCTCCACGACGGCCAGGTCCGCCACGGTCAGCAGATCGTGCTGCGCGGCCAGGCGCGGCTGGACGCCGGCGCGCGCGTGCGCTGGAAGTTGTCCGCGGCGCACAGTCTCAGTGAGCCCGCGCGCGTTGACGAGTCGGAGCCCACGTCCTAAGCCGCGTTCATTCCGCGTGACTGGCGAATGAAGGTGGGCGACCACCGGGGAGCGCGGAATCCGACCGCGCGCCTTCAGGCGAAGTGGAAACCGGTTCGCCGTCCGAAGGCGCGCTAACTTTTGAGTTGCGCGCAGTCGGACGGAAAAGTGGTCCACTTTTCCTGACTGCGCGCACGCCGCTCGCCTGGGCATATTCTCTGACTCTCAAGAGGAGATGCCGTGCCCGCCGCGCCTGACTTCCCCGCCGCCCCTGACCGCGCCCCGATCAAACGGGCGCTGATCTCCGTCTCCGACAAGACCGGCCTGATCGACGCCGCCAAGGCGCTCGCCGCGCTCGGCGTCGAGCTCGTCTCCACCGGCGGCACCCGCAAGGCGATCGCCGACGCCGGCCTGCCGGTGAAGGACATCTCCGAGCTCACCGGCTTCCCGGAGATGATGGACGGCCGCGTGAAGACCCTGCACCCCATCGTGCACGGCGGCCTGCTGGGCGTGCGCGACGCGCCGGAGCACGCCAAGGCCATGGCCGACCACGGGATCGGCGGCATCGACCTGGTCTATGTGAACCTCTATCCGTTCGAGCAGACAGTGGCGGGTGGCGCGGACTACGCGACCGCCGTCGAGAACATCGACATCGGCGGGCCGGCGATGATCCGCTCAGCGGCCAAGAACCACGGCTATGTCTGCGTCTGCACCGAGATCGGCGACGTCACCGAGGTGATCGCCGAGCTGCAGGCCCACGGGACCACCGGGCTCGACCTGCGCAAGAGTCTCGCGGCGCGGGCCTATGCGCGGACGGCCTCCTACGACGCGGCGATCTCGGCCTGGTTCGCCGAGGCGCTGGGCGAACCCTGGCCCAAGCGCCGGGCCTTCGCGGGCGAGCTGGTGCAGACCATGCGCTATGGCGAGAACCCGCACCAGGCGGCGGCCTTCTACCGCTTCCCGAACCCGCGCACCGGCGTGGCGACGGCACAGCAATTGCAGGGCAAGGAGCTCAGCTACAACAACATCAACGACACCGATGCGGCCTTCGAACTTATCGCCGAGTTCGCGCCCAAGGACGGGCCGGCCTGCGCGATCATCAAGCACGCCAACCCCTGCGGCGTGGCGACCGGCAAGACCATGGTGGAGGCCTATGAGCGGGCCTTGGCCTGCGATCCCACCAGCGCGTTCGGCGGGATCATCGCGCTGAACGGCAAGCTGGACGCGGCCACCGCGACCGAGATCCTGAAGCTGCTCACCGAGGTGGTGATCGCCCCGGAGGCCGACGCCGACGCGGTCGAGCTGTTCCGCAAGAAGAAGAACGTGAGGCTGCTGACCACCGGCGGCCTGCCCGATCCCCTGGCCAAGGGCCTGACCTTCAAGTCGGTGGCCGGCGGCTTCCTGATCCAGGGCCGCGACGACGCGCGGATGGCGCCCGCCGACCTGAAGGTGGTGACCAAGCGCGCGCCCACCGACGAGGAGGTGCGTGACATGCTGTTCGCCTTCACCATCGCCAAGCACGTGAAGTCCAATGCCATCGTCTACGCCAAGTCCGGCCAGACCCTGGGCGTCGGGGCGGGGCAGATGAACCGCAAGGACTCAGCGCGGATCGCGGCGCTCCGGGCCGCCGACTTCGGGCTCGACCTGACGGGCTCGGCCTGCGCCTCGGAGGCCTTCTTCCCGTTCCCCGACGGTCTGATCCAGGCGGCCGACGCCGGCTGCACCGCGGTGATCCAGCCGGGCGGTTCGATCGGCGACCAGGCGGTGATCGACGCCGCCGACGAACGGGGCCTGGCCATGGTGTTCACCGGGGTTCGGGTGTTTAGGCACTAGCGTGATGCGGCGCGGCCTGCTCCTGGGACTGATCGCGGCGCTCGCCGCCTCGCCGGTCCTGGCCGCGCCGAGCCTTGCTGGGCAGCTGATGGAGGTCGACCGCGCGACCGCCTGGACGCAGGTGGCGGCGATCCCGGTGCAGTTCCCGACGTTCCATCCGCAGGGCATGGTGCGGATCGGCGACGAGTTTTTCGTCTCGTCAGTCGAGATCCGGGCTGCGCCGGCGCCCGATCCGAAGCAGCCTGGCGGGCGGGACGCCGGCGCGGGCGTGGGCCACCTCTTCCGGATCTCTGCCGAGGGTGCGCTGCTGGCCGATCTCGTGCTCGGCGAGGGCGACGCCTATCACCCCGGCGGGATCGACTACGACGGCCGCTACATCTGGGTCCCGGTCGCCGAGTACCGGCCGGACAGCCGCGCCATCATCTACCGCGTCGATCCGATGACCATGACGGCCGCCGTCGTGCTGCGCGCCGCCGACCACATCGGCGCGGTGGTCCACGATCGGCAGACCGGCGCGCTGCATGGCGTCTCGTGGGGCGCCCGGCGGTTCTACGACTGGACGCTTTCTCGGACGGGCGAGGCGCCGGCGCCCAGGGTGTTCACCAACCGGTCCAGCTACATCGACTACCAGGACTGCCACGGCCTGCCGGGTCACCGGATGCTCTGCTCAGGGCTCGCCAGCTACCGCGGGCCGACGCCGGGCGCGCCCTTCCAGCTCGGCGGCTGGGAGATCGTCGACCTCGCCGATCATCGGCCGGTGTGGCAGTCGCCGATCCCGCTCTGGGCGCCGTCCGGCCGGGCCATGACGCAGAACCCGTTCTACGCCGAAGCCACGGCGAGCGGTGTCCGCGCCTGGTTCATGCCCGACGACAACCGCTCGACGATCTACGTCTACGACGCGGCCATCGCCGGTCGCTGAGGCTAACGCTTCCGCTTCGCCCCTTCCGCCGCCAGCTCGCGCAGCGCCGCGTTGGCGATGGTGAGCTTGGCGAAGGTCCAGCCGCCGCCGGCCGCCTCGATCTCGTCGATGGTGCGGCGGCAGGCGTGGGTCTTGTCGGTGCGTAGCTGCGCCCAGCTGTTGGTCGCGTCGCGCGCGGCCTCGGCGCTGTCGCCCGCCTGGGCGCCGCCGGTGAAGGCCATGACCGTGCGGGTCAGCTCCGCCTGCTGGGCCAGGAGGTCCTCGATCAGGCGGCGGAGCGCCGTGCGCTCGAAGTTGTCGCCCACTGCATAGGCGCCCGCGGCCTGGCGCACCCGATCGAAGGCGAAGGCCTCGCCCACCGCGTGATAGAGCCGCGCCACATTGGGCAGCGGCCAGCTTGAGGCCTCCGCAAGGTCGACGAGGTCGGCGGCGGTGGTGAGCGGCTGCAGCACGCCGGCGGCGCGGGCCTTGTCCGACGGGGCGCCGGCCTCGATCAGCCGGCGGATGCGGGTCTCGACCTCGGCCTGTTCGACCGGCGACAGGATGCCCGGCATCAGCCCCTTCAGGGTCTTGAAGCCCGGGCCGTAGCGCTTGATGAGGGCCGCGACGTCCAGGCCCTCGCGCGCGGCGCGCCGGGCGAGCCAGAAGGTCAGGCCACGCAGCGTCGAGGCGAGGCGCCGGAATAGCGCCATCTGACCGGCCGCCGGCGTCTTGCCGTCGAGCCCGGCCACCGCGTCCCAAAGCGCCGGCAGGCCCAGCACCGCCTTGGCGGCTTCATAGCCGGCGATGAAGGCTCGCGCGTCGGCGCCGGTGGCTGGCATCAGCCGCGAAGCGAACGAGGGGCCGCAGCGGTTGATCACGTCGTTGGCGACCACGGTGGCGATGATGTCGCGCCGCAGGCGGTGGCGACGCATGGGCTCGGCCCACTTGCGCATGGCCTTGGGGAAATAGCCCTCCAGCAGGGCCTCGAAGAACGGATCGTCCGGGGCGTTGGTGGCGACGATGTCGCGCTTCAGCTCCAGCTTTCCGTAGGCCAGCAGCACCGCGTGCTCGGGCCGGGTCAGCCCCTTGCCGGCCTGGGCGCGTTCGGCCATGCCCAGTGCATCGGGCAGACCCTCCACCGCCCGGTCCAGACGGCCGATCGTCTCCAGCTCGCTCATGAAACGGGCGTAGGGCTCAAGCTCGCCCGCCGCGTCCATATCCATCAGCGAAAGCGCCAGGGTCTGGTCGTAGTTGTGGGCGAGCACGTGCTGGGCGACGTCATCGGTCATCGAGCGCATCAGGGTGTCGCGCTTCTTCCGCGTCAGTTCGCCGGTGCGCTCCAGCATGCCGGTGAGGATCTTGATGTTCACCTCGTGGTCGGAGGTGTCGACGCCGGCCGAATTGTCGATGGCGTCGGTGTCGATGCGGCCGCCGGCGCTGGCGTATTCGATGCGCCCGGCCTGGGTGAGGCCGAGGTTGGCGCCCTCGCCGACCACCTTCACGCGCAGGTCGGACCCGTTGATCCGCACCGCGTCATTGGCCTTGTCGCCCACGTCCACATTGGCCTCGGCCTTGGCCTTCACATAGGTGCCGATGCCGCCCAGGTAGAGCAGTTCGGCCGGGGCCCGCAGGATGGCGTTGATCAGGTCGGTGGGCGCCATGGACTGGGCGTCGACACCGAGGATGGCGCGCACCTGGGGGCTCAGCGGGATCGACTTCAGGGTGCGCGCGAAGATGCCGCCGCCCTTGGAGATCGCCTTGCGGTCATAGTCGTCCCAGGAGGAGCGGGGCAGGGCGAACATCCGCGCCCGTTCGGCCCAGGATTTCGCCGGGTCGGGATCGGGGTCGAAGAAGATGTGGCGGTGGTCGAAGGCGGCCAGCAGCTTCGTCTGCTTGCTGAGCAGCATGCCGTTGCCGAACACGTCGCCCGACATGTCGCCGCAGCCGACGACGGTGAAGGGTTGGGTCTGGATGTCCTTGCCCAGTTCGCGGAAGTGGCGCTTCACCGCCTCCCACGCGCCGCGCGCGGTGATCCCCATGACCTTGTGGTCGTAGCCGGCCGAGCCCCCGGAGGCGAAGGCGTCGCCCAGCCAGAAGCCGTAGGCCTCGGCCACGCCGTTGGCGATGTCCGAGAAGGTCGCCGTCCCCTTGTCCGCGGCCACCACCAGATAGGGGTCGTCGCCGTCGTGGACCACGACGCTGGTGGGCGGGATCACCTTGCCGTCCGGCGACAGGTTGTCGGTGATGTCCAGCAGGCCGGAGAGGAAGGTCTTGTAGGCGCTGATTCCCTCGGCGCGGATGGCGTCCTGGGAGCCGCCCTTGGGGAGCTGCTTGGGGTAGAAGCCACCCTTGGAGCCGACCGGCACGATCACCGCGTTCTTCACCTGCTGGGCCTTCACCAGGCCGAGCACCTCGGTGCGGAAATCGTCGCGACGGTCGGACCAGCGCAGGCCGCCGCGGGCCACCGGTCCGAAGCGCAGGTGGACGCCCTCGACGTTGACGCCCCAGACAAAGATCTCGCGATAGGGCTTGGGCGCCGGCAGGTCGGCCAGCTCGCCCGAGGCGACCTTGAACGAGATGTAGGGCTTGGGCTCGCCGTCCCCCCCTTCACCCGTACCTGGGCCGGGCTGGTAGAAGTTGGTCCGCTGGATCGCGCCGACCAGCAGGGCCAGGCGGCGCAGCACCCGGTCCTCGTCGAGGCTCTCGACCAGCTGCAGGGCCTCGATGATCTTCATCATCACCGCGTCGGCCTGGAGCTTGCGCTCGGCGAGGTCGACCGCAATGGCGGTGTCGAACTTCGTGCGGAACAGGTCGAGGATCAGCCGCGCGACGCCGGGGTTGGCGCTGAGCGCCTCCTCCTGAACGCGCTGGCTGGGGTCGAGCCCGGACTGCTGGCGGTGCCGGGCCAGCGCGCGGATCAGGGCCGCGTCGCGCCACGGAATGGAGAGCTCCATCACCAGGCGGTTGAAGCCGTCATTCTCGGTGCGCCCGGTCCAGACGGCGACCACGGCGGCCTCGAAGGCGTCCTTCAGGTCGGCGAACACCAGGCTGGCGCCGCGCGGATCCTCGATCTCGAAATCGTGCACCCAGACGGCGGGCAGGCCGGCGCGGACGACCGGGAAGCCGGCCTCGGCCAGCGCCTTCAGCCCCATGTTGTCGAGGATCGGCAGGACGTCGGCCAGCGGCGCCGGCGCGCCGGGCTTGTAGAGCTTGAAGCGGAACTGCAGGTTGTTGTCGGACGCGGCGCGATAGGCGCGCACGCAGATTTGTCCAGCACCCATGCCCTCGATCACGGCCAGGTCGGCCAGGGCCTCTTCCGGCGTGAAGCGGTCGCGGTAGCCGGCGGGGAAGGCGTAGCTGTAGCGGGTCAGCGTCTGGGCGACCTCGTCCGGCGCGCGGCCCGAGGCGCGGACGGCGGCGTCGAAGCGGTCTTCCCAGGTCCGGGCGGCCTCGGTGATTACGGCTTCCAGGGCGCGCAGGTCCGGCTGGTCATGCTCGCCCGGTGTGAAGCCGATGATGTAGTGCACGCGCGCCAGCGGGGCGTCGGAGAAGCTGGGGTAGGAGGCCGACACCCGGCCGCGATAGGCCCGCGCCAGGATCTGGCCGGCCCGCGCCGCCAGGTCGGAATCGTAGTGGTCGCGCGGCAGGAACAGCAGCACCGAGGCGAAGCGGTCGAAGGGGTCGCGCCGCTCGAATAGCCGCACGCGCGGCCGGTCGTAGAGATGCAGGATGCCCAGGGCCTCGGCCAGCAGGTCGTCCTCGGTCATCTGGAAGAGTTCGTCGCGCGGGTGGTTCTCGACGATGTTCTTCAGGCGCTTTTCGTTGTGACTGCCGGGCGCCGTTTCGGCGCGGGCCAGGACGTTGGCGACCTTCTCGCGGATCAGCGGCACCGCGCTGGCCGGCTGGTCGTAGGCCTCCGCGGTGAACAGGCCGACGAAGCGGACCTCGCCGATCGGCCGGTCGTCCGCGCCGTAGCGCTTGATGCCCACGTAATCCATGTAGCCGCGGCGGTGGACGCGACTCCTGACATTGGACTTGGCGATGGTGAGCGCCGGGTCGGAGATCAGCCGGTCCTTGACCTTGCCCAGCAGGATCGCCGGCTCGTTGGCGCGGCGCAGCACCGTGCGGGTCGGATCGCGCAGCACGCCCAGGCCGTCCTTGGCCTGGTAGAGCGGCTCCTCGGCGGCGTAATCCCCGTTCTTCAGGCGCGGGTATTCGTAGACCCGGGCCCCCAGGAAGACGAACTGCTCGGCCTCCAGCCACTCCAGGAAGGCGAGCTCCTCGGGCCGGGCCTTCGTCGCATGGGCCTGTAGCTCGGCCAGCGAGCGGGCCATCAGCGACAGCATCTGCGGGAAATCATCGACCGCGGCGCGCACGTCCTTCAGCGTCTCGGTCAGGCCGCGGATCAGAGCGGCCTCGCGGTCGGCGCCGATGGGATCGAGGATGACCTGGATCATCGACTCGCGGCGCACCTCGCCGGTCTCTCCGCGCACGCCGGCGCGGTCGCGGCGGACCTCGACGATGGGGTGGAAGAGGGCGCGGACCGACAGGCCCTGTTCGGCGATCTCGCCCATGATCGAGTCGACCAGGAACGGCGCGTCGTCCTGCACGATCTCCAGGCGGTCGAGGGCGGCGCCGATCACCGGCTCGATGCGGATGACCGGCGCCCGGCCGCGGCGGCGTTCGCCGAAGCGCCAGAAGTCGGCGAGGTTGGCGGCCAGCTGGGCGGTGGTCAGTTCCGGCAGTTCGTCGGGCGCGGCGTCCGCGGTGGCCTGACCTGCAAAGGCGCGGGCGCAGCCCAGCGCCGGGTCGCCCTTCAGGGCGGCGATGACGGCCTTGGCCAGGGCGGGGGGCGTGGCCGCGCGGCTCATTGCGCTGCCCTGACGTGTTGGGGTCCGGATACGAGGACGGCGCCGGAGGAGAGTGTCCGGCGCCGCTGGGCCTCGTCGTGGGGGGGCGACGGAGACCTCTCTGCTCGCAGCGTCCGCGGGCTTGGGGTGCGGACTGAGCGTCCAGGCCGTTTTGTTGCCTGGTCGACTTTAGATAGGAAGCGAAAACGCAAGTTGAAGTCCCTCGATCAAGATCGCTTGCGGCGAGGCCCCCCGGCCGCCTCGACCATCTTCTGGTCCGGCGGCTCGTTGGGCATGGTGTTCTTCAGTCGATTGGGATCGCCATCGGCCGAAAGTATGACCGAAACCCAACGGCTGCCGTCGAACTGCGCCAGGATCACCATGACCATGACGGTGAGCGGCGTGGAGAGGAAGGCGCCGGTCAGGCCCCAGATGGCGCTCCAGAACGCCAGCGACAGCAGGATGGTCACCGGATCCAGGTTGAGGCTGCGGCCCTGCATCCGCGGATAGACCACATTGCCGATGATCACCCCGATCGCCTGTAGCGCGGCGAACAGGACGATGGCGTGGCCGTAGTCGGGAAACTGCACCAGGGCGAAGAGCGGCGGGGCGACGCCGGCGAACACCCCGCCGGCCACCGGGATGTAGACCGCGAAAAAGATCAGCAGCGCCCAGAACAGCGAGTCGTGCAGCCCGACGGCGGCCATGGCGATCCAGCTCAGCCCGGCGACCATCGCGCCGGTGACGGTCTGGACGAAGAGATAGCTCTCCAGTCCGTCACGGATGCGCAGGAAGGCCACCACAGCTTCCTGGCGTTCCTCGCGGTTGGGGAACAGGCCCACGGCCTTGCGCTCCCAGCCGCGCCGCGAGGCGATGATGAAGGCCAGATAGACCAGCACGAAGAGGGCGGTGGAGGCGAAGTCCTTCACCGCGTTCGCGGCGATGCCCAGGTACTTGGCCGCGTCCAGGCCGCGGATGATCTGGTCCACCGTGGGCGGATGCCGGACACCGACCATTGGGGCGACCTGGGCGATCACCGCGTTCAGGCGCGGGATGTCGGTGACCAGCTGGCTCGCGAACCCCGCGGAGTTCACCGCCACGAAGAAGGCCGTGCCGCCGAACAGGACGATCGACAGCACTACGGCGAGCGGCAGGGCGGCCTTCTTGGAAACGTGCGGCAGACGCTCCTGCAGAACCCGGGCGAAGCCGTCGATCATCACCGCCAGGAACATGGCCAGCGCGAGCGGCGTGAGGATCGGCGCCAGCCAGTAGAGCGTCGCGCCGCCGGCGATCACGGCCAGGATGACGACCGCGTTCCGGGTGACGGTGGACTCGGCGATGACGGGGGCGGGCATGAAGGGCTTTCGCGGGGGCAAGCTTGCGGCGATCCCTACCCCGGTTCGCCGGGGATGGGGAGCGGCTTCGCCGGCCTGTTGACCCGCAAGGGTGCTATTTTCCGCTTGCCGAGCGGCGGTGGGCAACATCCTCGCCCATGGTCTTGTCGATCACCGCCTCGACCAGCTCGGCCTCGCTGAGGGGTTCGGTCATGAAGCCCTTCAGCGTGCCGCCCTGCACAAGGGCGATAAAGCCGTGCAGCGTCGACCAACCGGTGAGCGCGCGGCGCTTGTTGGTGGAAACCTCTGCGCCCGGGTCGGCGCGGGCGACCGCCTGGTAGAACCCCTCCCAGGCTGCGGCGGCCGGGGCGATCAGGTTGGGCGGCGGATCGACGGCCAGCAGATCGCTGTAGAACATCAGGCGGAAGACGCCGGGCCGGCCGAACGCCAGGCTCAGATAGGCCCGCGCGGTCTCGCGCAGCGCCGCCGTGGGGTCGGGCGCGCCGGCCTGGGCGCGTTCGTAGGCCTCCGCCAGATCGGCGAAGCCGCGGGCGGCCACTTCGGCGAGCAGGGCCCGGCGATCGGCGAAATGGCGGTAAGGCGCGCCGCGCGAGACCCCCAGATCCTCGGCGATGGCGCGAAGGGACACGGCCTCCGGCCCGCTCGCTTCCAGGGCCGCCTGGGCGGCGCGCACCAGGGCCTCGCGCAGGTTTCCATGATGATAGGCGCGACTCGTCACTGTCGTATGTTGACACAGCTCACATCCGCGCGCAAATGTATGCGCAGCTTACATTGGAGGCGTTGATGAAGGTTCTCGTGGCAATTGCGGCGGCGATGGCGCTGGCGGGACAGGCCCAGGCGGGCGCGGTCGGTTTCGAGACCGCGAGCGCCCCGGTCCCCGGCGACAAGCCGCTCGCGGTGACCATCTGGTATCCGACCGACGCCCCCGAGCGGCCTACGCCGCTGGCGCTCTACAGCCAGTCTGTGGCGCCGGGCGCTGCGCCGAAGGGCCACGGTCATCCGCTGATCGTGATCTCGCACGGCACCGGCGGCTCGAACGCCGACCACTGGGACACCGCCCGCGCCCTGGCCGCCGCGGGATTCGTCGTCGCCGCCCCGACCCACACTGGCGACACCCAGGGCGACCGCAGCCGATCCCTGCGCATCACCGAGCGCCCGGGACAGCTCTCGAACGTCATCGACTACATGACCCGCGAGTGGCGCGGCCATGACGCCATCGACGCCGGCAAGGTGGGCGCCTTCGGCTTCTCCTCCGGCGGCTTCACGGTGCTGGGGGTGATCGGCGGAGAGCCGAACCTGTCGGCGGTGGTCCGCCACTGCGCCGAACACCCGCACTTCTACGACTGTGGGGTCGCGCGCCAGACCGGTGCGGCGGCGCCGATGACGCCGGCCCCCGTGGCGCACGATCCGCGCATCAAGGCCGCGGTGGTGGCCGCGCCGGCCCTGGGGTTCGCCTTCGCGCCGTCAGGTCTCTCGAAGGTGGCGGTCCCGGTGCAGCTCTGGCGCGCGGAGTGGGACACGGTCCTGCCGCAGCCCTACTACGCCGAGACCGTCCACGGTCTGCTGCCCAAGGCCGAGTACCGCCTGGCGCCGCACGCAGAGCACTTCGACTTCATGGCGTCGTGCAGTGAGATGCTGGCCAAGGCGGCGCCGCAGATCTGCGTGCACACGATCGATCGTGCCGCCTTCCACAAGACCTTCAACGCCGCGGTGGTGACATTCTTCGAGAAGACGCTGCGCTAGACAGCAAAAAGCCTCCCCCGGCGACCGGAGGAGGCTTTTCCGAGTCCTGAAGTCGCCTAGCGCGGCTGCATCCGGATGCCGCCGTCGAGACGGACGTCCTCGCCGTTGAAGTACGGATTGGTGATCATGGTCAGCGCCAGCTGGGCGTATTCCTCGGGATTGCCGAGGCGCTTGGGGAACAGCACCGTCGCCGCCAGCCCGGCCTTGACCGCTTCGGGCGCGCCGGCCAGCAGCGGGGTGTTGAACAGGCCGGGCAGGATGGTGTTCACCCGGATGCCGTCGCCGGCCAGGTCGCGAGCGATGGGCAGGGTCATGCCGATCACGCCGGCCTTGGAGGCCGCATAGGAAGCCTGGCCCATCTGGCCGTCCTCGCCCGCCACCGAGGCGGTGTTGACGATGGCGCCGCGCTCGCCGTCGATCGGCTCCAGGTCCAGCATGCCCTTCGCCGACTTGGCGATGCAGCGGAAGGTGCCGACCAGGTTGATCTGGATGATCAGGTTGAAGCTATCCAGCGGGAAGTGCTTGGTCTCGCCGGTCTGCTTGTCGCGGCTGGCGGTCTTGGCCGCGTTGCCGGTGCCGGCGCAGTTGACCAGGATCCGCTCCTGGCCGTGGGCGGCGCGAGCCTTGGCGAAGGCGGCGTCGACGTCTTCGTCGCTGGTGACGTTGCATTTGCAGAAGACCCCGCCGACGTCCTTGGCCACGGCTTCGCCCTTGGCTTCGTTCATGTCGAAGATGGCGACCTTGACGCCCTGGGCGGCGAGCGCCCGGGTGGTGGCTTCGCCGAGGCCGGAGGCCCCGCCGGTGACCACGGCGGCGACGGATGAATTGAGTTGCATTGGACGCTGGGCTCCCGATCCGGTTATCTCGTGTTCGTAGACCGAGGCTTTAGACCCATGAGCGCCGGCGAAAAAGCGTCACCCGACGTCAATAGCGATTTCGACCCGTCCGGCCCGTTAGATCCGGGCCGCGCGCTGGTTCCGCACGTCATGCGCCTGAACGAGCGCCGGGTGGCCCGCAGCTTCTGGCCGAAGATCCGCAAGGTCGCCGCCCTGGTGCCGTTCGCGTCCGAGGCCCTGGCCGTCTGGTACTGCGCCCGCGACGAGGAAACCCCGGTGGCGGCCAAGGGGATGATGTTCGCCGCCCTCGCCTATTTCGTGCTGCCCACCGACGCGATCCCCGATTTCATCGCCGGCATCGGCTACACCGATGACGCCGCGGTGTTCCTGGCCATGCTGGGTCTGGTGGGCCGCCACGTGAAGCCGCGCCATCGCGAGGCCGCGCGGGCCGAGATCGACAAGCTGCGGACGCCGGACTAGGCGAGCGCCCGCGTCGCGGCCACGTGCTCGCGCCAGGTGATGAACAGGGTCGAGACCACCACCACGCCTGCGCCGACGATGGTCCAGACGCCGGGGACCTCGCGGAACAGGAAGAAGCCGGCGGCGGCGGAGAACACCAGGCGGGTGTAGTCGATCGGGGCCATGGCGCCGGCCTCGCCGATCTGCATGCCCTTGATGTAGCAGGCCTGGTTGGCGGTCGCGATCACGCCCATCAGGCAGAGCAAGGCGAGGTCCTTGGGCTCCGGCCAACGCCAGACGAAGAGGGCGCCCGGGATCGCCAGCACCAGGCCCAGCACCGCCGACCAGACCAGCAGCACCATGGGCGAGTGGTCCCGCGTCAGCACCTTCATGCCGGTCACCGTGAAGGCGAACAGGAAGGATGAGGCCAGCATGGCGAGTGCGGGCACGCCGATGGCGAAGTGTCCGCCCGCCCCCGGCCGGATCATGATCAGCACGCCCAGGAAGCCGACCACCGCCGCGCCGATCCGCAGCGGTCCCACATGTTCGCGCACCACGAATGCGGCGAGCGGCACCAGCCACAGCGTGCGGGTGAAGGAGAGCGCGTTGGCGTCGGCCAGCGGCATCTTCTGGAAGGCGTAGAACGACAGGATCATCCCCACCGTGCCGGCGGCGGACCGGAAGATGATGATGCCGGGCCGGGTGGTGGCGAAGGCCGCCCCGCGATGCTTGAGGATCACCGGCAGCAAGATCACCAGGCCCGCCGCCTGGCGATAGAAGGTCTGCAGGGCGGCCGGATAGTCGCTGCCCAGGTATTTGATCAGCGTGGTCATGCCCGTGAAGGTGATCGCTGAGGCGACCATCCAGAGTGCGCCACGTACGTTGGGCGTCAGGCCAGCCAGGCGTCCGCCCGGTGGCGGTATCGCGACGCCCTCGTCCACGATCAGTCGGCCGGGGCGGAGGCGGAGAGTTCCGGAAACAGGTCGGCGAACGGCGAGCCGGCGTTCGGGTCCCAGCTATGGCGACCGCCGACGGTGATGCCGCCGTCGACCACGATGTGGGTCCCGGTGACGAACACCGAGTCGTCGCTGGCCAGGTAGAGGGCGGCCTTGGCGATGTCCTCCGGCGCGCCGCCCTTGGGGATCGGCTGGACCTTGGCGCCGTTCTCGGCGACGCGGGCGGCCATCTGGTCGGCGACCTCGCGCGGCAGGCCCATGGAGGCGCCGAAGATCGAGGTGGCGATCAGGCCCGGGCAGATGGCGTTGACCCGGATCTTCTGCCGCGAGAGCTGGGCGGCGGCGCAGCGGCTCATGTGGATCACGCTGGCCTTGGCCGAGGAATAGGCGATCGGGCCCCATCCGGCCTGCATACCGGCGATGGAGGCGGTGTTGATGATCGAGCCGCCGCCGCGCTCGACCATCAGCGGCGCGGCGTATTTCATGCCGAGGGCCGGGCCGCGCACCAGGACGTCGAAGATCCAGCTCCAGCGCTCGGCCTCGATCTCGGCCAGGGAGCGCATGGCGTCGGAAATTCCGGCGTTGTTGAACAGGATGTCGAGCCCGCCGAACTCGCTCTTCGCCAGCCCCATGGCCGCGGCGATGTCGGCTTCGACGGTGACGTCGCAGTGCGCGTAGCGGACGCGCCCGCCGAACCGCTGCTCCAGCATGCGGCCCTTCTCGTCCTGGATATCGGCGGCCACGACGCTCGCACCCTCGGCCACGAACAGCTCGACCGTCCCCAGGCCGATGCCGGAGACCCCGCCGGTGATCACCGCGACCTTGCCGTCCAGCCGTCCCGCCATGTGGGTCTCCTTCTATTCCCCTCCCTTAATGAGGAGGGACAGGCCGGCAAGGCCGGCCAGGGTGGGGAAGTGCGGGCCGGCGCGCGGAGTTAGCGCCTGAACGCGGCTTCCCCACCCGTCTCGCTTCGCTCGCCACCCTCCCCATCAGGGGAGGGAAGTGCTCAGTCGATAGTGACGATCACCTTGCCCATGGCCTGGCGGCTGGCCAGGTGCTTGATCGCGTCCGCGGCCCTGGCGAAGGGGAAGCGCTCGGAGACGTACGGCTTGATCTTGCCGGCGGTGTACATGTCGAGCAGCTCGGCGACGCTCTGGCGGTGGCGTTCGGGGTTCTTGCCGACCCAGGCGCCCCAGAACACGCCGACGATGTCGCAGCCCTTCATCAGCGCCAGGTTCAGCGGAATCTTGGGGATCGCGCCGGCGGCGAAGCCCACCACCAGGTACTTGCCTTCCCAGGCGATCGCGCGGAGCGCGGGCTCGGCGTAGTCGTCGCCGATCGGGTCATAGATGGCGTCGGCGCCGTTCGGGCCGCAGGCGGCCTTGAACTGGTCGGAGAGCGCCTTCTGGGCGTCGCGGTCGAAGGGCGCTCGGCCGTAGACCACGCCCACGTCGGCCCCGTGCTTCAGGCAGAGGTCGACCTTCTCCTGGCTGGAGGCGGCGGCCACCACGCGCACGCCCATCTGCTTGCCGAGCTCGACGGCGGCAAGACCTACGCCGCCGGCCGCGCCCAGCACCAGCAGCGTCTGGCCGGGCTTCATGTCGGCCCGGTCCTTCAGCGCGTGGTAGCTGGTGCCGTAGGTCATGATGAAGGCCGCGGCGTCGTCGAAGGGCATGGAGTCGGGGATCTTCACCAGGCGGGCGGCTTCCAGCGCCAGCTCCTCGGCCATGCCGCCCCAGCCCGTGTTGCCCAGCACCCGATCGCCGACCTTCACGTGGGTGACACCCTCGCCCACGGACTTCACGATCCCGGAGATCTCGGCGCCTGGCGCGAAGGGCCGGGCGGGCTTGAACTGATACTTGTCCTCGATGATCAGCACGTCGGGGAAATTGACCCCCACCGCCTTGACCTGGACCACGGCGAACCCGGGCTTGGCCTCGGGCGACGGCACGTCCTCGAAGACCAGGGTGTCGGGTCCGCCCACGGCCTTGCTCAACAGCGCCTTCATATCCGCTCTCCCGGTCGTCGTTTTTTCAAGTTGGCGGGACGCTAGCCCAGCGGCTCGGGACGCGGAAGGCGGAAACCGAACGGACGTTTGAAATTGGCGCTCAGAAGCGGCGACTAATGCCGACGTAGACTTCGACGTCCGGGGTCGCGTGGTTGAGGCCGAGGTTGGCCCCTGCGTCGAGCTGGAGGTTGTCGCCGAGGGTCTGGGCGGCGGTCAGGTCGAAGGTCGCCTGGGTGGTTCGGCCGGCGGGGTCGTCGTCGGCCATGGCCCAGAGCTCCGCGCCCAGCGAGGTCTTGCCGAAGGTGCGGCCGAGGCTGGCGACGCCGATCCAGGCCAGATGAGTCCCGCCGCCCGTGGCGTTGCGCAGGACGTCGATCTCCGGTGTCAGGCCCAGCGAGAGGTTCTCGGCCAGAGGGATCGCGGCGGGCAGCCGCACCCCGCCGGTCCAGCCGCCGGCGCCCAGGCCGTGGGTGGCCGTGGGCGCGGTGACGAAGCCCTGAAGCGACACGGCCGCGCCCTTGCCATCGGGATCGGTGAGCGCGGCCAGCACGGCGAGGGTCGCGTCGCCCGAGCCGGTGATCCGGTGGCCGCCGCGCACCGTGTCGACGATCAGCGGCGACCAGCCCGCTTCGAGCTCGACCCGCTTGGTGACGCCGAGCCGCAGCTCCGAGGCGCCGAAGCTGTAGGTGTCCTCCCGCTGGCCACTCCCGCGCTGGAAGACCGCGTCGGCCAGGCCGGTCTCGATCTGCAGGTGGCCGGCGTCGAGGATGCAGGGCGGCGTCGCCTTGCCCGGGCGCTGGGCGCAGAGGTCGCGCAGGTCCTCGGCGCGGGCCGGGAGGGCCGCGAAGGCGAGCAGGGCGAGGATCGGGGCGATGGGCCGCATGGCGCCCAGACTGCACCGATTTGGCCGCCGGCGCCGCATCGCCTATATTCGCGGGCTTCCAGACAGGATGATTTCCCCTTGGGCGTGACCCTCGACCTTTCGCACGCGCCGGCCCGGCCGCGCGCCGCCACACCGCCCAACCTTTCGGGGATGAGCCGCGCTGAGCTGGCGGCGGCGCTGGTGGCGGCTGAGGTGGTGCGGCCCGAGAAGGCCAAGATGCGCGCCACCCAGCTCTGGCGCTGGATCCACCACTACGGCGTCACCGACTTCGGCCAGATGACCGATGTGGCCAAGGAGATGCGCGCGGCGCTGGCTGAGGCCTTCACCATCACCCGGCCGGAGATCGTCGAGCGCCAGGTGTCCAAGGACGGCACCCGCAAGTGGCTGATCCGCACGGCGCCCGGCATTGAAGTGGAGACCGTCTACATCCCCGACGTCGGCCGGGCCGGCGCGCTCTGCGTCTCCTCGCAGGTCGGCTGCACGCTCAACTGCACCTTCTGCCATACCGGCACCCAGGCCCTGGTCCGCAACCTGACGGCGGCGGAAATCGTGGCCCAGGTGCAGGTGGCCCGCGACGACCTGGGGGAATGGCCTAGCCCCAAGGAGGACCGCCGGCTCTCGAACATCGTGTTCATGGGCATGGGCGAGCCCCTCTACAATCTGGACCACGTGGCCGGCGCCATCGACATCATCGCCGACAACGAAGGCATCGCCATTTCGCGCCGGCGCATCACGGTCTCGACGTCCGGCGTCGTGCCGGAACTGCAGGGTCTGGGCGAGCGGACCCAGGCGATGCTGGCGATCAGCCTGCACGCCACCAACGACGCGCTGCGCGAAAAGCTGGTGCCGCTGAACAAGAAGTATCCGCTGGCCGAGCTGATGGCCGGCATCCGCGCCTACCCGGGCCTTTCCAACGCCAAGCGGGTGACCTTCGAGTACGTCATGCTGAAGGGCGTCAACGACAGCCCGGCCGAGGCCAAGGCGCTGGTCCAGCTGCTCAAGGGCATCCCGGCGAAGATCAACCTGATCCCGTTCAATCCCTGGCCGGGCACGGACTACGAGTGCTCGTCGTGGTCGACCATCGAGGCCTTCGCCGCGATCCTCAACCGCGGCGGCTACGCCTCGCCGATCCGCACCCCGCGCGGCCGCGACATCCTCGCCGCCTGCGGCCAGCTGAAGAGCGAGAGCGAGAAGGTCCGCGCCAGCGTCCGCCGCAAGGCCGCGCAACCGGAAGCCGCGGCCGACTAAGCTCACCGCGGCGCGAGGCTGAACCGGCTGTCCGCAAGCCGCGCGGCGCATGCTATCGAGGGCCACCTTCAGCTTAAGGGCCACCCCTCCATGACCACGCCCTTCCAGTCGCCGGAAATCCAGGCCTTCGCCACCGGGTTTCCGATCACCCTGCTGCACGCGGGCGTCACGGTGGCGCTGCTGTTCGTCGCCACGACGGTCTATGTGCTGCTGACCCCGCACAAAGAGATCGCCCTGATCCGCGATGGCAATTCGGCCGCGGCGGTGTCGCTCGCCGGCGTGATGGTCGGACTGGCGATCCCGCTGGCGGTGTCGTTGAAGGCCTCGACAAGCCTGATCGAGCTGGCGCTGTGGGGCGCGGCGACCGTGCTGGTGCAGATCCTGATCTTCCGCCTCGTCGACCTGATGCTGCACGGTCTGCCCAAACGCATCCAGGACGGCGAGATGGCCGCCGCCGCCGCCCTGGTCGGAGCCAAGCTCTCCACGGCGTTGATCTTCGCCGCCGCCGTTTCCGGCTGAGCGCGGGCGCGGAATGCATTTCCCGAGGCTGCCGGACTGGTTGATCTACGCCGCCGTTGTGGTGGCGTTGCTGATCGCCGCGGTCGGCCGCCAGGAGCGCGCCGACGCTCCACCCGCCCCGCCGCCGGCGCCGGCCGCGGAGGGCGCGGCGCTGGGTCCGGCCTCGCCCTTCGATCCGGCGGTGGTGGTCGAGGTGGCCGACAAGGTCGAGCCGGGCGCCGGCACGGCGTTTTCCATCGCCTCATCCGGCGTCTGGATGACCGCCCGCCACGTGGTCGAAGGCTGCCGCGAGGCCGCCATCGTCGTCGCGCCCGGGCGCGGGGTCGCCGCCAAGGTGAAGATCGACCCGGAGGCCGAGACCGCCATCCTGACCACCGAAGGCGGCGCCCTGCCCTTGCCGCTCGGGCTGTCGGCGCGATTGCGCCGGGGTGAGCGGGCCTTCCACCTCGGCTTCCCGCAGGGCCGGCCGGGGGAAGCGAGTTCGCGCCTCCTGGGCCGTGAGAACCTGGTGGTGCACGGGCGCGGCGCGCGCACCGAACCGGTGCTGGTCTGGGCTGAGACCGGCCGCACCGATGGGCTGAAGGGGACGCTCGGCGGCCTGTCCGGCGCGCCGGCGCTGGACGACCAGGGCCGGGTGGTGGGCGTGACCATCGCCGAGGCGCCCCGGCGCGGGCGCATCTACACCACCACGCCGGAGACCACCGCGCGGATCCTGACCGCGTCGGGCAAGCTTTCCGCCGACGTCCCGGCCCAGGCGATCAGCCCGGAGAACTACGGCCGCGTCGCCGACGACCTGCGGCGCACCCTGCGCGTCGCTCAGGTGGTCTGTTTGACGACCTGAAGGCGCGCCAGCAGCAGGACCAGGAGGATCGGCGGGATCGCCGTCAGGCCCGTGCCGATCCAGGCGGTGGCGTAGGCGTTCATCAGCCCCTGGGTGTGCGACAGACTGTCGACCACCTCGCCGGAGAAACCCTTCAGGAACTTGCCCAGGAAGGCGTAGGTCGAGGACAGCAGGGCGTACTGGG
>Ga0207711_10000367_pt1 | contig 47924 bp, 34 predicted proteins | sample KBSS34metaG_FD_184401 | JGI IMG/M metagenome (GOLD analysis project Ga0207711, IMG submission 184401) | Switchgrass rhizosphere microbial communities from Kellogg Biological Station, Michigan, USA - KBS S3-4 metaG (SPAdes) (version 2) | ecosystem: Host-associated > Plants > Roots > Rhizosphere... | reverse complement strand
TTCGCGGTCACCGAAGTCGGCGAACGTTTCCACGCGCACTGCCGCGCGATGCTGGAAGAAGCGCAGGCCGCGCAGGACGCCGTCGACGAGCTCAGCGCCGAGCCGCGCGGCGTGGTGCGGGTCAGCTGCCCGGTGTCGGTGGCGCAAACGGTGCTGGCCCACCTGCTGCCGGATTTCATGGCGCTCTATCCGAAGGTGCAGGTGCGCCTGGTGGCGAACAATCGCCGCTTCGACGTGATCAACGAAGGCATCGACATCGCGATCCGCGTGCGCGAGAAGCTCGACGCCGACGCCAGCCTGATCCTGCGCAGCTTCGGCCAGTCGGCGGTGCTGCTGTGCGCCAGCAAGAGCTTCCTCGACGCGCACGGCCGCCCCGCCGTTCCGGACGACCTCGAACGCCTGCCGCTGCTGTCGTGGTACGAACACGAAGGCGCGCAGATGCTCGAACTGATCGGCGCCGACAAGGCCCGCGTCAACGTGGAGATGAAGGCGCGGCTGATCTGCGGCGAGTTCAATGTGATCTACGAGGCCGCCAAGCGGGGTATGGGCATCGCCGCGCTGCCGGAGTTCGTCTGCGCACCGGCCATCGCGCGCGGCGAGCTCGAAGTCGTGCTGCCGCAGTGGAATGTTCCGCAAGGCATCGCGCACTTCGTCTACGCGAGCCGGCGCGGCCTGCTGCCGGGGGTGCGCGCCTTCGTCGACTTCCTGGCCGAACGCCTGGCGGCGACGATGAAGCTGAAGCACGAGCAGTGCAAGGAACGGCCGGACTGGCCCGCCTCGCCCACGACACCCACGTAAAGATTGCCGGCCGGCGAGCGCGATGTCGTCCAACCGGTAACCTCGCCGCGCTACCATGCGCCGGCCGGCACAAGACGATCGGACCGCCGCGTACCGATCGCACGGCACGGACATGCGCGAGGAACGAAACCGCGCGCGGGGGCGGGACCGCTTTCAGTCGAGGCATCCATGCGCGTATTCGCTGCGGTGTTGTGCAACGTCGCTCTGCTGTTCTGTTCCGTTTCTTCCGTGCACGCGGCCGGCGACGCCAGCGCGGGCAAGGGCGTCTTCGAGGCGCAATGCGCGGCCTGCCACACGACGACCGTCGGCAAGAACGGCTTCGGTCCGTCGCTGGCCGGCGTGGTCGGGCGCCGCTCGGGCACCTTGGCCGGCTACAGCTATTCGCCGGCGATGGCGAACGCAGGCCTGACCTGGGACGCGAAGAACATCGACGAGTTCATCGCGGCATCGACGACCAAGGTGCCGGGCACGGCGATGCAGGTCGCCGTCACCGACGCGACCGCGCGCGCCAACGTGATCGCGTATCTGCAAACCCTGGGCGAGACCACTGCAGCGCCGGTGGCGAGTGCGGCCGAACAGGCGCCGCTGCCGCCGAGCACGAACGGCCCCAGCGCCGACGAACTGCTGCATGCGGCCGACGACACTGCCGGCTGGCTCTATGCGAGCAAGGACTACGCCGGTCAGCGCTACGTCGCGCTCGACCAGATCAATGCCGCGAACGCCGGCCAGCTGCGCGCGCAGTGCATCTTCCGCTCGAACAACGCCGGTGCGACGCAGACCAGCCCGCTGGTCTACCAAGGCACGCTGTACCTGACCATCGACAAGGCGATCGTCGCGATCGACGCGGCGACGTGCCGCGAACGCTGGACCTACAACTGGGAAGCGAAAGGTTCCGCGCTGTCGACGACCAATCGCGGCGTCGCGCTCGCGCAGGGGCGCGTCATCCGCGGCACCGCGGACGGCTGGCTGATCGCCGTCGACATGGCCAAGGGCAATCTCTTGTGGAGCCGCAAGATCGCCGATGCGAAGGACAGCCAGTACCTCAGCATGCCGCCGCTGGTCGTCGGCGACTTGATCCTGTATGGACCGGCCGGCGCCGACTGGGGCGCGAAGAACTGGATCGGCGCATTCAAGCTCGACAGCGGCGAGCAGGTCTGGCGCTTCAACCTGATTCCCGACGCGAAGGAGGCCGGTGCCGATTCGTGGAAAAATCCACAAGCGCGCGACCATGGCGGCGGCAGCCTGTGGACGCCGCTCGCGCTCGACGCGGCGAAGGGCATCCTGTACGTGCCGGTCGGCAACCCGGCGCCGGACTTCTACCGTGAAGTGCGCCCAGGTTCGAACCTCTACACCGATTCGGTCGTCGCGCTCGACGTGAAGAGCGGCAAGCTACTCTGGTACAAGCAGTTCCGCGCGAACGACATGCACGACTGGGACCTGAGCCAGGTCAGTCCGCTGTTGACCGCGAACGTCGACGGCAAGCCGCGCGACCTGCTCACGGTCAGCGGCAAGGACGGCCTGCTGCGCATGCTCGACCGCAAGACGCAGAAGATGCTGTACGAGATCCCGATCACCACGCGCACCAACGTCGACGCCGAACCGAGCGTCGACGGCCAACACATCTGCCCCGGCCTGCTCGGCGGCATGGAATGGAACGGCCCGGCCTACAGTCCGGCGACGAACACGCTGTTCGTCGGCACGGTCGACTGGTGCGGCACCTTCACCAAGACGGCGCAGCCGCCCGAATACACGCAGAACGCGCACTATTACGGCGGCGCCGTCACGCCGGACCCGCGCGAGCAGTCGCGCGGCTGGCTGTACGCGCTCGATCCCGCCACCGGCAAGGAACGCTGGAAGCAGCAATGGCCGACCCCGCTCGTCGCCGGCATCACCGCGACGAAAGGCGGCGTGCTGTTCACCGGCGACCTCGACAACAATTTCCTCGCGATCGACGCGAGTACCGGCAAGACGCTCTACACCTTCAACACCGGTGGCTCGGTCGGCGGTGGCGTGATCACCTACGCGATCGACGGCAAGCAGTACGTCGCGACGACGTCGGGCGTGGTGTCGGGGTTCTTCGGCGGATCGGGGACGTCGGCGGTGGTGGTGTTTGCGTTGCCGTAGGGCTTCGAGAACGCGCACGGAAATAGCAGGAAAAAGCCCGGCGCCCTCTCTCTCGAAATCCCGGCATAGAGAGAGAGGCGCATCACTGGGTGAGTTGGTTCGTCCGAGCCGATTGCAACGTCGATGAAAGTCGGCGTCCGGCCGAGCGTATTGGCTCGTCGGCGCCAATGAATAGCGCCCGACGATGCTGGTGAAATTGCGACAGTGCGAGATCGCATGCTACGGGTCGAGGGAGCCGCTGCGCGATTCATGAGTCGCTGCTCCATTGCTAGACTTCGCTACGCGGCCAGCCAATCGGCACGCAAGCTCGTCGTGCCTTCAGGGTTTTCTTTCGAGGTAATCTGCTTGACCGCGATCGTCAGTTGCTCAACGATGGCGGCACAACCCCGATGGGGCCTGTAAGGTAATCCGCAATGCAAACTTGGCGAGCGATGACCGCATCTGCATTGGAATCGATTGTTGCAACCGAACTTGCAGGCTGCCCGCTCGAACTCCAACAGCTCTTCGCTCGCTGCCGTATTCCACTTCGTGCCGTTCCAATTGTGCGCTACGGTGTGACAGAGCAAGTTTTTTTGATAGCGCAATGCGGCGACGTATTCGTGTACTACGAGGATGTCGAGGAGGGCTTCAATCTCTCCACCCTGGCGCCCGATGGGTCGATCCGCACGCCAGGTTACGAGCAATGGACGCTTTGCCAAGCGCTCATGCACTTGGCTCCTTAATCGTCCATCCAAGCGATCGCCGGAGCGTATGTTGCGATACTCTCGCCTAAGTGTTCCGGCGGGGGCGTCGGCGGCTAGTATCTGCCGTGCCCGGCGAGCGGTAGGCCGGAGCGTTCCGAGTCTTTCCGATCTGCGGGGAAGCGTGGCGCTTGGGCTATCGGCTGTTTTTTTGCATCGGCGCCGGCCTGATGCAGTGTTCGATATGATCCCGTTGTGTCGGTCCACCTAGTTCATTCGTGCGGGAGCGAACGTGCGAATTCCAAAGGGTTCGCCATGGCCGAAAACAAAACCAAACCGACCCAAGCCAGCGTCGAAAGCTACATCGGCGCCATCGACGACGAAGTCCGGCGCAAGGACTGCCAAACCCTGGTCACGTTGATGACGAAGGCGACGAAGCAGCCCGCGACGATGTGGGGCACGAGCATCGTCGGGTTCGGCAGCTATCACTACAAATACGAGAGTGGACGCGAAGGCGATTCGTGCCTGGTCGGATTCTCGTCGCGCAAGAGCGAGATCTGCCTGTACCTGACGGCCGGCGTGCTCGGTCAGGAAGCGCTCGTTTCGAAGCTCGGCAAGCACAAGACCGGCAAGGGTTGCCTCTACGTGCGCAAGCTCGCAGACGTCGATCTCGACGTGCTCGAGCGGATGATCGTCGGCGCCTTCGCCGAGAGGAAGCAGCACTATGGCTGAGCCGCGCGGCGGCCGGCTCGCTGCGGCGAGAGGTCATGGGGGACACGCCGGCAAGAGCCGGGCGTGAGCATTTCGAGCCGAGCGCTTCGCAGCGGCGCTCGGGCATGAACGTACAGTGGCCCGAACGCGACAAGGGGAGCTGAAGCCATGCGACAAAAGAACATGAGAGTCGTCTACACGGGCTGCGGCCTGCTCGCGCTCGCCATCGCATTCTTCCTCTACATGCTTTCGATCGCGTCGAAATCGAACGATCCTGCCGAGCTCATGCGAGTCGTCGGAACGGTGTCCGGTGTCGCCGGAGGGATCGCCATCGCGATGATCGGCATCGGTCTGGTTGGCAAGAAGGGCTAGCGCGAATCAGACAACTGTGGCGCGCGGTACGCGGCGGCGACGTCAGCGCGCTGCGCCCGCGGCCCGCTTGCGCTGCCGTACATCCACGCCGAGCGAACCGATCAGCACGACGCAGAACAGCACTTCGAGCAGCGCCGGCGTTCGCATCGTCGGATAAACCCACGCGGCCACGATCCCGTGGCAGAAATAAAACAGCGCAACGATGCCGACCCACAGCAGCGCGCGCCGTGCGCCGGTGCGCAGAGCGAACAGGGGCAGCAGCAACGGCGGCAAGGTCAGCACCAGGGCGAACCACGGCAGTCCTTTTGCGGGCGGTGCCAGCCACAGATACCAGGCCGGCTGCAGCAGGACGAGCAGCGCCCAGGCGGCGAGTCCGATCGTCAACGGCTTCACGGGCGCGCCTCGAGTCTCGCCGCGATCGTCGCCACGCGCCGCCCGAGCGCACGCGCGAGCACGCGCTGGTCTTCGCTGATCGCATTGTCGCCGCCGACGCCGGCGACGTGGCTCGCGCCGTACGGCGAGCCGCCGCCTTGCGTGCGGTTGAGCGCTGCCTCGGTGTACGGCACGCCGACGATCAGCATGCCGTGATGGAGCAGGGGCAGCATCATCGACAGCAGGGTCGTTTCCTGGCCGCCGTGCATCGTGCTGGTCGAGGTGAATACGCCGGCGGGCTTGCCGACGAGCGTGCCGGAGGCCCATTCGGCCGCGGTGCCGTCGATGAAGTATTTCAGCGGCGCGGCCATGTTGCCGAAGCGCGTCGGGCTGCCGAGCACGAGGCCGGCGCATTCGCGCAGATCCTCGCGCGTCGCGTACGGCGCGCCGTCGTCGGGTTCCGGCGCCTGCGCGATCTCGGTCACCGGCGCGACCGGCGGCACGCTGCGCAGGCGCGCGGCGAGGCCGGCTTCCTCGACGCCGCGCGCGACCAGCCGCGCGAGCTGCGCGACCTTGCCGGTGCGGCTGTAGTAGAGAACCAGGATTTCGCTCATTCAAAGGTCCGGTTTGGTTCCGACGGCGTGCTGCGCTAGGCTCGCGCCATGTTCGCACGCACCCAGCAGTTTGCCAGAAGCCTGCGCGACCGAGAGCGCGCGGGGACATTCCTGCGCTTCACCTGGCAGCGCTTCCTCGAAGACCGCTGCATGCAGACGGCCGGCGCGCTGTCGTATACCTCGGTGTTCGCGCTGGTGCCGCTGACCGCCGCGATCCTCGGCATCCTCGCCGCGTTTCCGGGGTTTGCCGGCTGGCGCGACCAGATCACGCAATGGGTGTTCGACAATTTCGTGCCGGCCGCGGGCAGCACGGTGCAGGGCTACATCACGCAGTTCGCCGAGAATGCGAGCAAGGCGACCGCGGTCGGCGTGATCGTGCTGCTGTTCAGTTCGATCTCGCTGATGATGAGCATCGAGGACGCATTCAACCGCATCTGGCGCGTGCAGGTCTCGCGCGGCACCAGCGCGCGCTTCCTGATCTACTGGGCTGCGCTCACGGCGGGACCGTTGCTGCTCGTCGCGGCGCTCGCGATCAGCTCGTATGCGTTCGCGCTGCCGTTCATCGACGCGGCCGAGGCGCAGTTCTCGATCAAGGCGCGCGTGCTCGCGGCACTGCCGTTCCTGATCGTCTGGAGCACGCTGGTCGCCGGCTACGTCGTCATTCCGAACCGCACCGTGCGCGTGCGTCTGGCGGTCGTCGGCGGTTTCATCGCGGCCGTGCTGTTCGAGGCGGCCAAGCGCGGTTTCGCGCTGTACGCGACGAAGTACGCCAGCTACCAGCAGGTGTACGGCGCGCTCGCAATGGTGCCGATCTTCATCTTCTGGATCTATCTGTCCTGGACGATCGTGCTGTTCGGCGCGTCGATCACCGCGTCGCTCAGCGCATTCGACTATCGCCCGGCGAACCAGCTCCTGCCGCGCGGACAGGAATTCGCGGGACTGTTGCGCGTGATCGCCCATTTCGTCTCGGCGCAGCGCGGCGGCCGCGGCCTGCACAGCGAGGCGCTGCGCAATGCGGAGCCTTTCCTGACCGACGACTTGCTGCAGCGCTATCTCGGCGACCTGCATCGCGTCGGCCTGATCCAGCGCAGCGAAGTCGGCGAATGGATGGTCGTGCGCGACCTGGCGACGACCGACCTGCTCGAAATCTACGAGGAAGGCGGTTACCAGTTGCCGCTGCAGGCGCCCGACGGCAGCGGCAGCCTGCAACCGCCGGCGGCGGAACTGCTCGGCCGTCTCGGCGGTCAGATCCGCAGCGCGCTCGATGTGCCGTTGGCTACGTTGTTTCCGCCGGATGTACCATCGTGCGAGTCGCCAGCGCCGCCGTCGGGCGGGCGCACGCAACCTTCCACGGAGCCTGCATGAACGTTTCGAGATTCCTTTTCTGCGCCGCGCTCGCCTGCGGCGTCTTCGCGAGCGATGCCGCATTCGCAGCCGCGCCGAAGCAGCTGAGCATCGCCACGCTCGACGGCAAGACGTTCGACCTCGCCGCGCAGCGCGGCAAATGGGTCGTCGTCAATTTCTGGGCGACGTGGTGCTCGCCGTGCATCAAGGAGATGCCCGACATCTCCGCGTTCGTCGCGAGCCGGCCGGACGTCGCCGCGATCGGCCTCGCCTACGAGGACACCGACAAGGCCGAAGTCGCCGAGTTCGTGAAGTCGCATCCGGTCAAGTATCCGCTGGCGCAAGTGGACATGGACAAGCCGCCGTCCGACTTCGACACGCCGCGCGGCTTGCCGACGACCTACCTGATCGCGCCCGACGGCACGGTCGCGAAGATCTTCACCGGTCCGATCACCGGCAACGATCTCGACAAGGCGATTGCGGAGAGCAAGTCCGGCGCAGGCGCTAAGAAGTCCTGAGCCGTGCCGAGCGCGCGCTTTCTCGTCTCCGGCCTCGTGCAAGGCGTGTTCTATCGCGCCTCGACGAAGGCGCGCGCGCGAGAGCTGGGCTTGACCGGCTTCGCGAGAAACCTGCCCGACGGCCGCGTCGAAGTCGTCGCCAGCGGCGACGCCGAAGCCCTCGATGCGCTGCACGCCTGGCTGCGCCAAGGGCCGCCGTCCGCCCGCGTCGCCGCCGTCGAACGCGAGCCGTCCTCCGAGCACCCGCACGCCGGTTTCGATACGCGCTGACGATGCGGCACGATCGAAACGCTCCGGGCCGCCGTCGAGCCGCGCCGTCGCGGTCACCTGCAGGCAAAGCGAAGACGCCGATCGCGCGGCACGGACTGGCACGCGTGCTGTCGAAGCTCGGTCTATGCTCGCGCTCGCAGGCCGAAGCGTGGATACGCGCCGGTCGCGTCAGCGTCGACGGCCGCGTGGTGCACGATGTCGAGCGGCCGAGCACAGCGGCCGACCGCATCGCCATCGACGGCGTCGCGGTCGATGCGCGCGAACGCGTCTACCTGATGCTGAACAAGCCGCGCGGCCACGTCACGACCGCGTCCGATGAGCACGATCGCAAGACGGTCTACGCGTTGCTCGCCGATTCGGGCCTGCCGTGGATCGCGCCGGTCGGACGCCTCGACAAGGCGAGCGAAGGGTTGCTGCTGTTCAGCAACGACAGCGAGTGGGCGGCACGCATCACGGCGCCGGAGTCGCTGCTCGAGAAGACCTATCACGTGCAGATCGATCGCCTGCCGGACGATGCGCTGCTCGCGGCACTGAAGGAAGGCGCCGAGGATCGCGGTGAGCGCTTGTCGCTGAAGTCGGCGCGCGAACTGCGCCGCGGCGATCGCAACGCGTGGCTGGAGGTCGTGCTCGACGAAGGCAGGAACCGGCAGATCCGCCGCGTGCTCGCCGCGTTCGGCATCGGCGTGTTGCGACTGGTCCGCGTGGCGATCGGCTCGCTCGAACTCGGCGATCTGGCGAAGGGGCACTGGCGCCGGCTCGAATTCGACGAGGTCGCGCGACTCGCAGCGCCGTCGGCTCCGGGCGTCTGAGCGATTCCGATCGAACCGACGTCGGCTCGCTGCAAGCCGTCGGCCTTGCGGTGGAGGAGGAGAGCGCCTACCGGCAGTTGCTGCAGCGGCATGGCGCGACCGCGGCGGAAATGGCCGCGGCACTCGGCTGGGCCGCGCAGAAGCAGCGCCCTCGACGGGGCGGGGTGGCTTCGGCTGCGATGATGCCTCGGATCGCCGAAGCATCGCGGTGGGAGCCGCTCCCACGCCCGCCATCGTCGGAGTGCCGGCGGGTGGGGCGCGGCGTCGTGTCGGGACTTTCTTTACAACTATAGAAATTCGCCGCCCTGCCGCGAGAGACGAATCGCCCGGTTTTCCTGGCGTACCATGGGCGTTCCCCTGCAACCGGCCGATTCATCACCATGTCTTTCCCCCGCCAGCCGGTCGCGGATCGACGCATGCTCGATTCCGCCACCGCGCCACGGCATGGCGTTGCACGTATCCGCTGCGGGCACGGCACCCGCTCGCGTTCTCAGGCAAGCGCAGGAAGGTTCCGTTCGATGTCGTTTTCGCGCGAGCGGGAATCCATGTTCCACAAGGTCGCGATGGGCGGCCTCGATGCCGCTTTGCCGACGTCCCTCGCACCGCCGGCGCGGCCGGAGGCTCGGCGATGAAGCGCGGACACCTGCGCGAGGATGTCGAAGCCTTCCTCGCCGTCGGCCTCGGCGAAGCGGAGCTGCAGGCTTATGAAGTCCTGCTCGACCGGCCCAGCAGCACCGTCGGCGACGTTGCGGCAGCGATCGGCGCCACGCCGCGTCGCGTGCAGCGGCTGCTGGCCGATCTCGAACTCAAGGGGTTGGCGACGCGTCTGCCCGAGCGCAACGCGCGCTACCTGCCGACGCCGCCGGACATCGCGGTGGAGGCGTTGATCGCGCGGCGCCAGGAAGAACTCCAACGCGCGCGCGCGGCCGCCGTGCGCCTGCGCGAGAAGACCCTCGCCGCGAAGGAGCCGCGGCCGAACGAACGCGTCGTCGAACTGGTCACCGGGCGCGACGCGCAGGCGCGCGTGTTCGAGCAGATCCAGCGCGGCGCGAAGCAGGAAGTGCTGAGCATCGAGCGGCCGCCCTACGTGGTCGGCGCGCATACCGGCAATGCCGCGCAGGACGACGCGATGGTGCGCGGCGTGGTCTACCGCAACATCCTCGAGGCCGACGCGCTGGAAATCCCGGGGAAAGCGGAGCACGTGCGTCACATGATGGCGGCGGGCGAGCAGACGCGCGTACTGAGCGGATTGCCGCTGAAGCTGGTCATGGTCGATCGGCGCATCGCGATCATTCCTCTGGACATCGCGCGTGCGAGCGAGTCGGCGCTGCTGCTGCGCCCGTCCTCACTGCTCGATGCGCTGTGCGAACTGTTCGAGTCGCTCTGGCAGCGCGCGACGCCGCTCGGCTTCGGTGCCGAGGCGGGCGCGCCGAAGCCGGCGCAGGCGTCCGAGGATGTAGCTCGTCTGCTGCCGCTGCTCGCCGCCGGCATCAAGGACAAGGTGATTGCCCACCAGCTCGGCATCTCCGCGCGGACGCTGGACCGTCGCCTCGTCGAGCTCGGCCGCAGCCTCGGCGCGCGCACGCGTTTCCAGGCCGGCTGGCTCGCCGCGTTGCGCGCCGTCGGCAAGCTCTGAGGCCGTCGATTGCACCGCTGAACGTGTTCGGCAAAGTGGCTCCCGGCGAATGCGTGCGGCCGCGCTGGCGAAGACATGCCATGACGAATTTTCGTCACGTTTTCCGTTGACAGTTTTCCGCGCCGAACGGGACACTCGACCGTCATCGAAGCGACATGTTCGTCGCGATTGCGGAGTCTCCATGAAGCACTCGATTCATCCCGCCGGCGCGCTCGTCGCACTGGTTTCCCTCGCGTTCGCCGTTGCGGCGAATGCCGACACCTTCGATTGGACGCAGCAGGAAGCAGTCGCCGACAACGGCGCAGCCAACAACGGTCTCGGCCGCGGCGCGGCGATCCTCGGCGACACGGCGTTCGTCGCCGCAACCAACGCGCCCGCGGGCGGCGCGGTCTACGTGTTCACCCGCGGCAGCGACGGCGTGTGGACGCAGACGCAGCAGCTCAATGCGACCGAGAGCCCGGACGGCGCGGACTTCGGCTGCTCGATCGCGCTCTCGGCCGATACGGCGGTCATCGGCGCCGACCGCACGACGCTGACCGACGACGGCAACCGCCACCAGGGCGCCGTCTACGTGTTCGCGCGCGGCAAGGACGGCACGTGGACGCAAACGCAGAAGCTCACGGCGGACGATTTCTCCGCCGAAGCGCAGTTCGGCGACGCCGTCGCCTTGTCCGGCTCCACCATCCTGATCGGCGCGTACAACGCCACGATCGACGAAAACCCCTATCAGGGCGCCGCCTACGTGTTCACGCTCGACGGCGGCAGCTGGACGCAGACGCAGAAGCTGGTCGCCGACGATGGTATCGGCGGCGACGATTTCGGCAACGCCGTCGCGCTCGACGGCACGCGCGCGCTCGTCGGCGCTTTCTACGGCACCGGGACGGTCGGCCAGTCCGGAGCCGCCTACGTGTTCGAAGGCAGCGGCAGTTCGTGGAAGCAGACGGCCAAGCTGGTGCCGGACGACGGCGCCTTCTTCGATTCCTTCGGCTCCGCCGTCGTCTTGTCGGGCGACAGCGCGCTGGTCGGCTCGCTGTATGCGCAGATCGGCGACAACAGCGGGCAGGGCGCGGTGTACGCCTTCGATTTCGCCGGCGGCAGCTGGAGCCAGACGCAGAAGCTCGTCGCCAGCGACGGCGCTGCGAGCGACGCGCTCGGCAACGCGATGGCGCGCGACGGCGACCAGGTGCTGGTCGGCGCGAATGCGGCCAACGGCTACGTCGGCGCGGCCTATCTGTTCGCGCGCGGCGCGGCCGGTTGGAGCGAGCTCGGCAAGCTCGTCGCCAGCGACGGTGCGAGCGGCGACGGCTTCGGCTACACCATTGCGCTGTCGGGCGACACCGCGCTCGCCGGAGCGCCGCTGAAAGCGGTCGGCGCGAACAGCTCGCAGGGCGCCGCCTATTTCTACACGCAGGCCGCGAGCGACGACATCTTCGCCGACGGTTTCGACGGCGTGTCTCCTTAAATCGCGTCCACGCCGACGTCGTTCGCCCTCGCCGCGCATCGTAAGATGCGCCGATGGACTACCGATTCGGGCCCTGGCGCGTCGCGCCCCAGGCCCGCGAACTCTGGCGCGACGGCCAGCTGCAGCCGGTCGCGCGCCGCGTGTTCGAATGCCTGGCCTATCTGATCGAGCATCGCGAGCGCGCCGTCGGGCGCGATGAGCTCGTCGCGGCGCTGTGGGGCCGCGTCGATGTCGCCGACGTGCTGGTCAGCCAGCTCGTCGCGCGTGCGCGCAAGGCGATCGGCGACGATGCGCAGGCGCAGCGCGCGATCCGCACGATCCCGGGTTTCGGCTATCGCTGGGTGATGCCGCTGGACGCTGCGACGGCCGCGGAGGAGCCAGCCGGCCCGCCGACGGCGCCGATCGAGGCTGCCGTGCAGAACGAGCGGCCGCCGCGGCGGAAGGCCGCAGCCGTCGCGCCGCGCAAGCAGTTGGGGCTGTGGCTGTTCGCACTCGCGCTCGTCTTCGTGGCCGCTGCGGCAGCGGCGACCTGGCGATGGCGTTCGATACACTCGACCGAGCCGCTGCGGACGGCGTCCGCGCATGCCGTCATCGTGCTGCCGTTCGACGTGTCCGCCGTGCACGATCCGGGTTGGCTGCGTCTGGGCGGAATGGACCTGATCGGCGAGCGCCTGCGCGCCGCGGGGCTCGCGGTGCCGCCGAGCGAGAGCGTGCTGGTCGCGCTGCATGCGCAGCCGGGCAACGCCGACGAGGCGGCGGCCGCTGCAGCGAACGCGCTCGGCGCAACGCTCGTCGTGCGCGGACGGGCGGAGCAGTCGAACGACGGCTGGCGCGTCGAACTCGCGGCGACCGACGCGCAAGGCGCGCGGCACACGGTCGTCGCGTTGCGTCCGCTGCCGACCGAAGCCGTGCGCCAGGCCGGCGACCTCTTGCTCGCCGCGCTCGGTCACGCCGAAGCCGCGGTCGATCCGGCCAACGAGAACGATGCGCTCGACGAGCGCCTGCAGCGCGCGCAGGCGGCGATCCTCGCCAACGAGTTCGACGCCGCGCGCGAGATCCTGGAGCAGGCCGATCCGGCCGATCGCAACGAGCCGCGTCTGCGCTATCGCCTGGCGCAGATCGACTTCCACGCCGGGCGCCTCAGCGAGGCGGACGCGACGCTGCGCGACCTGCTCGCCGAACCGAATCTGCTGCCGGGCGGCTTGCACGCGAGCGCGCTGATCGCACGCGGCATGCTGGCGATGCGCCGCGGCGACTGCGCCGATGCCGAGTCGTTCTATGCCAAGGGCGCCGACCTCCTCGAGAACGGCGACCGTGCGCTCGACCAGGGCAATGCGTTGGCCGGGCGCGGACTCGCGCGCACGTGCCTGCGCCAGTACGACGCCGCGGCGAACGATCTCGGTCTGGCGCGCACGCGCATGACGAGTGCCGGCGACCGCCTCGGTCTCGCGCGCGTCGACAATTATCTCGGCCTACTCGACGCCGACCGCAACCGCATGGCCGATGCCTTGGTCGATTTCCGCGACGCCGCGGCGGCCTACGAGCGCTTCGGCGCGATCGACGCGCTGCGCGCGGCGCTGAGCGGCCAGCTGCAGGTGCAGATCGACCTGCTGCAGCATGTCGACGCGCTGTCGACGAGCGAACGCCTGTGGGCGCTGCGCGAGCGCGTGCCGGACATCGGCCAGCGCCTGGCGCTCGATGCCGATCGGGCTCGCGCGCTGCTCGGTGTCGGCCATCTGCAGGCGGCCGCGCAAGTGCTCGCTGCCGCCGACGCCGATCTCGCCCAGCCGGCGCAGGCGAGCTATGCGCGCGACGTGCACGCCGAACGCGCGCGCCTGGCGGCGCTGAACGGCGATCATGCGACCGTCGTCGCCGAGGCCGGCAAGGCGCTCACCGACTGGCCGCCGCGCTCGGACGATGCGCATCGCGCGGCGGTCGAACTGTTGCTGCAGCGGGCGGAGTTCGCGACCTCGCCGCCGCCTAAGGAGCCAGCGAAGGACGACGCCGGCACCACGATCGAGTCGCCGACGGCCGGCGTCCTGCGCGCCGAGGCCGCGCAGGCCCGCGGCGACGCGGCGGCCGCCGAGCGCCTGTTCAAGACCGCGCTGGCGAGCGCCGAAGCCGAGGGCGTGCCGGCGACGACGGCCCTGGTCGCGATCGCCTACGCCGACTGGCTGCTCGCGCGCGGCCGCGCGCAGGAGGCGGCCGAGGTCGGCGGCCGCGTCGCGCGCTGGGCCGAACGCGACTTCGATTGCGCCGTGCTGCAGGTCGCCCTGTACCGCGCGCTCGGCCGCGACGATCTACGCGCCGCTTCGCTGCGCCAAGCTGAAACGCTGGCCGGCGAACGTGCGATTCCGGCCGATCTGCGCGCCGCCGTCGCGGTCGCGCACGCACGCTGACCCGTCGCGGGCGATTGTCCCGGCGTCCGATCGTTCCCGCTGCGGACCGCGCCGCTATGCGGTTTCTTCCGTTCCGCTAGCGCTTTGCTACCGGCCTGCTAACCCGCGCGAATGCGGGACGAAGCCGCCGCGCACAGAGTCGGCGAGGTCCGTCATCCGCCCGTCATGTCCGTCGCGGCGAAGCGGCTATCCCTCCACGCCACCGAGATCGACCCGATGTCCTTCAGACTTGCCGTGTTGCTTCTATCGTCTGCCGCGCTGGCACCTGCCGCGATCGCGACGACCTATTTCGGCCATCCCGCGCCGCCGCGCCTGCAGCCGGTCACGGTGACCGGCACGGGCTCGTGCTCGCCGGACGGACTCTGCCTCGCCGTCACCGTCGCCCTGGCCGATCCGTCCGACCCGCAGGCCTGCGGCAGCTCCACCAGCGTCATCGCCGACGTCGGCGACCAGATTTCCTGGTGCTACACGCTGACCAACAACAGCACGCAGACGCTGAGCTGGCAGACGTTGTCCGACAGCCTCAACGGCACGCTGTTCTCCGAGCAGCAGCAGGACCTGGCGCCGGGGCAGAGCCTGCAGTACGTGAACCTCACGATCGCCGGCGCGGTCGTCGACGCGGACGTCGCCGCAACCTGGAGCGCGAGCGCGTCGCGGCCGAGCTACACGTACGACGACACCGTCGCCTACGGCTTCATCGACGCGAGCGATGGCACCTTGCTCGACCAGAGCGGCGGCTTTCCGTCCGGTCGCACCGCGGCGGTGCAGACACCGTTCCCGATCGACTACTTCGGCACCGTCACCGACCAGCTCTGCGTCGGCGCCAACGGCGCGATCGAAGTGGGCGCCACGGTGTGCGCGATTCCGTCGACGTTCGCGTTCCCGGCGACGTATTTCGACATGGCGATTGCACCGGCCTGGACCAGCTTCGCCGACAGCGTCGGTTCGATCTACACGAAGACGCTCGGCAGCACGCCGGGGCAGCGCCAGTTCGTGATCGAGTGGAAGGACATGGCCATCGGCTTTCCGGACATGTCGGGCTTCACGTTCGAAGTGGTCATCGATGAAGCGAGCGGCACGTACCTGTTCCAGTACCAGTCGATGGGCGACGGCTCCGGCAATTGGGGCGACGCGGGCAGCGATTCGGTCTCCGGCCTGCAGGTCGATACGACGACGGCACTGCAGTATTCGTACTTCACGGGTACGCTGACGCCGGGCAAGGCCGTCCTGTGGACGCCGCAGCAGCCCGACGCGCTGTCGATCAGCGCGAGCGTGCACGCCGACATCGGCGCCGCGCAGCTCGCGCTGCCGATCACCGAACTCGATGCGCAGGCCGCTACCGGCATCCGCATCACGCAGCCGTTGGTGATCGGCAACACCGGTAATCGTCCGCTGACGTGGAATGCCGGCGAATATCCGCCGACCGGTGTCGCACCGCTGTCGCGCCGCGCGATCGAGGCGCCGAGTGGGGAGCGCTTGGCCACGATCGGCCAGCGTCGTTCGCCAAAGAATCCCGCGGCTGGCGCGACGCGTCCGGCTTCGCCGCATTCGATCCTCGGTGAACTCGGCTTGCCTGCGTATGCGGTGCAGGTGACCGCAGGCGGCAACCTGCAGGACTACATCCGCTTCGACGTGTTCGATCCGGGCCAGGACCAGGCGACGGTGCTCGCGCCGGACCTGCTCTCGTCGAACGTCAACATCTCCGGCGGCGATTTCGTCGACAACGATTTCAGCCGCGAGTGGATGCTCGACTTCTTCAACCTGCTCTACACGTTCGATACGGCCACCGGCGAGAAGACCCTCGTCGGCTGGCCGGTACCGCAGATGATCCAGGCGAACGAGCAGTGGTGGGGCACGTCGTGGGATCCGGCGACCGGCAACTTCTACGCGGTCAGCAATGCCAGCAACGGCTGGTCGGGCCTGTACTCGATCGACCTGACGACGGCCGCGGCGACCTTCATCGGCCAGATCGACATCGGCATGCAGACCAACGTCGTCGACATCGCGGTCGACCAGAACGGCCAGATGTACGGCCTCGACACCGTCAACGACGCGCTGCTCGCGATCGACAAGACCAGCGGCGAGGCGACCATCGTCGGCCTGCTCGGCGTCGACGCCTCGTTCGCGCAGAGCATGAAGTTCGACCGCTCGACCGGCACACTGTACTGGATGTCCTACGACGTCAGCGGCAGCGGCGCCGTCGCCACGATCGACCCCGTCACCGGCGCAGCAACTCCGGCCCTGCCGACCGGCGACGGCCGCGAACTCGTCGCCTTCGCGATCGCCAAGGCCGGCGGCGACTGTACGCAACCGCTCGACGCCTCATGGCTCACGCTCGAAACGACGTCGGGCACCGCCCAACCGGGCGATGCGTTCGGCCTCTACAACGTCGACTTCGACGCGACCACGCTGCCGGCCGGCGAATACGACGCGACGATCTGCGTCTTCAGCAACGACCCCGCGTACCGCACGCATCCGGCCGCGGTGCCGGTGCATTTCAATGTGGCACCGGGCGACAACGATTCGATTTTTGAGGATGGGTTCGATGGCTAATTGGTGATCGCACAAACGCGCGGCGCAGCGATGCGCCGCGCAAGGTTCTGGGCATGGGCTGACTCCCGGCTTGGTGTCCGATTCGAGCGCCCGCGTTTGCGGGCGCTTTTTTTGGCGTGAGGGGGCGAGGTGATATCTGGGTAGTGCCGGGAAGCCGCCTTCGCCGGCCACGAGTCATACGAAATGTTACTTGGTAGATCTATCATTTGCAGGTGTAGCCGATAGCGAGTGCGTTGGGGCATTGCATTGAAGCCACAGCCATCTAGGAACGAAAAGAATCGAGCCCGCGGTCCCCGCCTCCTTGTTGTGCCGTCCTCCGCCGAAGTCGTTCCAATGAGCTCGCCGGGTGACTACGACGTGGGCCGGAGCCATCCCAAATTTTTGATAGACGTTCCGCCACAGGTTGCTCAATGCCGGAAGCGCAAGGTCAGGTCTTGAAAGAAAAGAAATGTAAAATTTTCAGCCGCCTAGGTAATGCTGAGCGGCTTGAGAAGCATTCGACACATTTCCGGAGGCGCGCCATGATAGGGTTTTTTCACGCGGAGTGGGGTATTCACGGTTTCAGTGAAAGCGACAAACTTGCTATCCATGCGAAGAGCCGGTCTCGCGGGCCGTAAAAAATTACGCTTCAGCGACTGCTTGCGAAGTGGGGGCAATGAGAATTTAATGCATTGGAAATGCAGCAGTAATGATATCGATTTTAAATATTTTATTATTCGGTCTCGGGAAATTATATTAGGGTAATCTTGTGCGCCTATTACTTGCCATCATGATGGCGTCGACATTGTTCAGTGTAAGAATTGCGCTCGCAGACACCGGTACTGCGCCTCTTGTGGGGCCTTGGTCCTACCAATCCGTACGATGTGACGCTTGGCTGACAGGGTTTTCTGATTACGAAAGTGCACTCGTAGCAGGGGCCACAGCGGCATACGGCACCCCGCCTTCTTGCTCCAATTGGATAGTGGCGAACCCTTCGGCTTGGGGTACGGATGAGAATCCCCAGCCCGGCGCTTGCGGAAGCATTGAATACTATCCTACGTATATATTCAATATAGAAAATGGTAATTCTAGGCATCCAAGTATACAATACTGGGCCCATACTTACGATAATCCACCGTGTCAGACTACATCCACTGATAGTTTGACCGTAGGTCGCTCGCGCCAAGTCCAGTGCGCGGCCAACCGTCAATGGAATGGCAGCGCGTGTGTTCTCGTATCGCCGGTGGATCCCGATAAAAATAATCATCAATGCCCTAGCAACGGAACCAATCCAATTTGCACGGCGCTGGGATACAAGCTGCAGACTGAGCGAGATTTCTCTCTGCCAGGTGCGTTTCCCATAGTCTTCGAAAGATATTATTCCAGTTCGAATAATTGGGAGAGTGCTAGACTCGGTGGGCATTGGCGCCACAGTTATGATAGAAAAATTAGCTACGTTCAGATGCCGGCTGTTAACACCGCGTTCGTTTTGAGGGCCGACGGTGATCGTTTTGTGTTTAACGAAACATCTCCAGGCGTTTTCTCGCACGATAATGATGTTCAGTTCGCGTTGACGAAGTCGGTCGATGGGGCCGGAAATGTTACGGGATGGTTGCTTTCGACGCCCAACGACGAACTCGAGAGCTACAGCGCCGATGGTCAATTGACGTCGATAAAGAACCGCGATGGTCGGCTGCAATATCTGGCGTACAACGGCTCGCTACTTTCGTCCGTCACGGATGAATCTGGTCGGGTTATATATTTTACTTATATGTCTTGGTCTCCGGAAAGTCAGATAGGTATGGTTGACCTTCTGTCGACTATTACATTGCCAGATGGAAGTGTATATAGCTATTCGTACAATTTGGATGGAACGACGCCCTATTTAGCGGCCGTGTTTCCCCCGAGCGCTTCGGGGGCGCCTAGTCGCGAGTATGAGTATCACGAGGGCGCGAATGCCGTTGCCGGGCAACTAACTGGCATTACCGACGAGAACGGAGCTCGCTATGCGACTTGGCAGTATGACGCGTCGGGGCGCGCATGGCTTAGCGTGCACGGGGACGTTAACAGCACCGTCGATCGCGTCGAGCTCGCTTATACGGGCAGCATCTTGTCGAATCCCGGTGCGACCGTAACAGCCAAACAATGGACGGGCGTTGGGGGGATCTTCACTCAACGGGTCTACGGCTTCGTGACGACTCAAGGCGTAGTTAAGCTGGGAAGCGTCGATGCAGCATGCACAACGTGTGGAAGCGATCGAACGAAAAGTGCGACATACGATTCCAGTGGTTACCCTGACGCATTCACCGACTTCGACGGCACCCTCACCGACCACGACTACAACAGCCGCGGCCTCGAGACGCAACGCACCGAAGCGAAGACGACAACCGGTAGTTCGACTCCGGCCGAGAAGCGCACGACGCAGACGGATTGGCACGCGACCTTCCGCGTACCCACGCAGCGTCGCATCTACGGCGCCAGCAACACGCTCGAAGCGCAAACGAGCTGGGCCTACAACACGCGCGGCCAGGCCACGGCGCGCTGCGAAGCCGACCCCGCCGTCTCCGGCGCGTCGACGTATACCTGCGGCTCGCTGGCCACCGCCCCGGCCGGCGTTCGCCAATGGCTCACGACCTACTGCGAACAGGCCGATGTCACCGCCGGCACCTGCCCACTGGTCGGCCTGACCAAGTCCACCAACGGCCCGCGCGCGACGACCGACGCCGGCATGGCGAGCCACGACGACACGACGACCTACACGTATTACCAAGCCGACGACAGCACCTGCGCCACGAACGGCGCCTGCCCGCACCGCAAGGGCGACCTGTGGAAAGTCACCAATGCGCTGAGCCAAGTCACCACCTACGTCACCTACGACAAGAACGGCCGCGTCACGCGAATGCAGGACGCGAACGGCACCTATACGGACTTCGTCTACCACGCCCGCGGCTGGCTGACCGACCGCATCGTGCGCGCGAGCGCGACGGGCTCGGCCGGCGTCGGCGACGCGACCACGCACATCGACTACGACGCGGTCGGCAACGTGACGAAGGTGACGCAGCCGGACGGTCCCTATCTCGTCTACACCTACGACGACGCGCATCGGCTGATCAAGATCGCCGACAACATCGTCAGCACGCTGGCGAACACGATCGACTATTGCCCCGGCGGTGTCGGCAGTGCGACCTGCCTCGATGCCGCCGGCAACCGCCAGGTCGAGCAGGTCAAGGATCCCTCCGGCGTGCTCAAGCGATCCTTGAGCCGCACGTACAACACGCTCAGCCAGCTGACGCAGGTGCAGAACCATGCCGGTGTGCCGGTCGAACGCTCCGATACGCTGACGATCAGCGGCCAGCCGATCACCGACGGCTACGACGGCAACGGCAACCGGGTGCTGGTGCAGGACGGGTTCGGTACCCAGACGCGCCAGGCGTTCGACGGCCTCAATCGCCTGATCGATACGTACCAGGACGATCTTGGTGCGAGCACGGCGACCGTCGACACGCACACGCACTACGTCTACGACACGCGCGACAACCTGCGTCAGGTGACCGATCCGGACGGCCTCAACACCGTCTACACCTACGACGGCCTCAACAACCTGACCGGCCTCAGCAGCCCGGATACCGGCAGCACAGCCTACACCGTCGACAAGGCCGGCAACCGCCTCACGCAGACCGACAGCCGCGGCATCACGAGCACGTACACCTACGACGCGCTCAACCGCTTGACCGCGATCGCCTATCCGACGACGAGCCTCAACATCGCCTATGCCTACGACCAGGCGAACACGACGACCGGCTGCGCGACCTCGTACCCGCTCGGCCGCCTCACCACGATGACCGACGGCTCGGGCAGCACGACGTACTGCTACGACCGCCGGGGCAATGTCACGCAGAAGAAGCAGGTGACAAGCGGGGTGACGCTGACGACGCAGTACACGTACACGCTGGCCGATCGCTTGTTGAGCATCACGTACCCGAGCGGCGCGATCGTCACGTACTCGCGCGACGGCGTCGGCCGGATCTTCAAGGTCACGTGGAAGGCGAACGCGACGGCGAGCGCGACGACGCTGGTCAGCAACGCGACGTATTACCCGTTCGGCCCGCTCAATGTGCTGACGTTCGGCAACGGACGCACGCTGACCAAGACCTACGACCCGGACTACGCGATCGACGGCATCGCGAGCTCTGTCAGCACAGGCCTCCAGCTCGACTTCGGGGTCGACGTCATGGGCAACGTGCAGGCCGCGTCGGTCCCCGCCAGTGGCGGCGGCTCCTCGCTGATCGTCCCCAGCGGCGGCACCGCGACCGTGCACTTGTACAGCTACGATCCGCTCTACCGCCTGACCCAGGCCTCGATCCAGCTGACGACCGGGTTCCAGGAGGCCTACACCTACAACAAGACCGGCGACCGGCTCTCATCCGCGCTCAACAACGCCAGTCCGACGGCGTACACCTACACCGCCGGCACGCACCGCCTCGCGAGCGTCGGCGGCACCGTGCGCACCTACGACAACAACGGCAACACGAAGACCGGCGTCACGACGAACATGACGTTCGGCTACGACGACAAGAACCGCTTGGCGACGGCGACGAGCGGGTTCGTCACGGCCACCTATACGACCAATGGGCGAGGGGAGCGGGTGAGGAAGGTCGTCACCGGGGTCAATCCGGTCACGGCGGACTACAGCTATGACGAAGGCGGGCTGTTGCTTGGGGAGTACAGTGCGACCGGAGCGGCGCAGGTCGAGTATGTCTATCTGGACGGCACGCCCATCGCCGTCGTGAAGGGAACAAGTCTCGCTTACGTCGAGACGGATCACCTTGGGACTCCGCGGCAGGTGTTTGATCCGGTGACGAACAACGCCGTGTGGACGTGGGACCCTCTCGCGAGTACGTTTGGTACTAATGCACCGAATCAGAGTCCGACTGGTGGGGTGGCATATACCTTGAACCTTCGGATCCCCGGGCAGTACTACGACGCAGAGACAGGGCTTAATTACAACCTTATGCGGGATTACGAGTCAGGATCGGGGCGCTACATTGAGAGTGATCCCATCGGGCTTGATGCTGGAGTCAGTACATACGGGTACGCGCTCGGCAATCCTACAAATATGATTGACTTTTACGGTCTTGATGTTGATATCAATCTATTCCCTCCGGGTTCCGACGCGTACAATTTTGCTCAGAAATATCCTGGAAGCTCGGATGAGTGCACTATTGCCGGGCACGGGACGCCATACTTGCTGGCGGGTAAAGGTGCCTTGGATCTAAATGACATAATAAATAAAACGCCTAGCTGTAAAGGTAAGCCAATAAGGTTGATCGCCTGCAATACTGGCGTGCCTCCCGGTAGAGGGAAGTCTCCGATAGGACAGAATCTTGCTACCAAGTCCGGGCGACCTGTTTTTGCCCCAAATAATTGGGGGTGGCTCACGAGTGGCGGTGGATTTTCGATAGGGCCTACTAAACCGACAAAAGAGTACCCGCACGGAGTTCCGCCGAACGCTAGTGAGTCGGAAGCGAATGCGGCTGGTCCAGCATGCGCTTGTGGAAATTTCATCGAGTTCAAACCATAGCGATTGAGAGTATGAAAATAATCACCTTGATTCTTATGGCTCTATTGGCTTTTCCCGGTGCATGCTTGGCCGATGGCGAGTCTGAGCGGACGATTCTCGCTACAGTCAGCTACGCGCTGAGTGTGAATGAAGTAATGCGCTACCAAGATGAAGCTGTGGGCGGCTCAGCGGAAGCGGCAGCTAAATTGATGAACTATTATAGATTTGAAAAGAAAGACGAAAAAAAATCGAACTCTTGGGCTATTATTGGGGCAGAAAATGGGGCCGCAGAGTCGCAATTCCGAATGTATCAATTGCTTAGAATTTCATCTGATTTACTTAAGCAGAGGCGGGCGCTATTCTGGCTTCAGAAAGCTTCCGAGGGTGGTTATGTTGGTGCGCGAGAAATATTCGAAACTTGCAGTTCACTAACATCGAAACATAGCGACATGCAGCATTCTCCTTGTTTTGGCCCGAGTTCCCAGGATTAGTTAATAATTAGATGTGCGGTGAGCGGAAAGCAAGAGATAGGAATCGGAGTGCTTTTCCGAATGAAACCTTTCGTTGAATCGCCTAGTTCCTTCCGGGTTCAACGAAAAAGCACCCCGTACACTATTCTTGCGGGGCCGTGATGAACTCAACGCGCTCATCAATCTGCTGCATCAAATCCCGCAACAGCCCCGCCACTTCGGCCAAAGTCTGATCACAGGCTGCGATCCGATCACTGCCGGTCATCGCTTTCCCTGCGACCTCCATCAAGTCGATAACAGCAAACGACCAGTCACGAAGATTGATGTAGCGGCCAATCGCATCGAGGCGATCTGAAGGGCTTACGAGGTCAGCATTGATAGGTGCCGTTGTGCGCACGGATGGGGACTGCTTGGGCATGGTGAACTCCTGTTCGTTTGCCGGGAGTCCGTCCCATCGACGCCAATCGAGGGGACGGACGACGCGAGATTGGCGTGCCGGGAACAGGTCCGGCGAGCCCGAGGGCTCTCCCGCGCCGCCCGTCACGAACGGGACGACGCTTACATCATGCCGAATCGCGCGCATGAAAAAAGCGCCGACATCGGACGATGGGCGCTTGCGCGCCTGTTCTACCCGGGACGCCAATCCCGATCGCTGGTTTGTAGCGACGGTCAAAACATGCGCTGACTTGACCCGCATGTCAACGCGAGTGCATCACTCGCGAAGCGCACCGCGAGTGGCCGAAAAGCGCGCCCCAGTGCGGTTTGCGGCGTTCAAGTTGGCCTCTTGTGAGCTTTGCTCGGATACGCCTGTTTGCAATCCGCGGGCACGCATTCACGCCCGCGGCTGGCTGACCGACCGCATCGCGCGCGCGCGACGGGCTTCGCCTCGTCAGTGTCGGCGGCACGACCTGCATTTATGGTTTTCATTGTCGACCGGCGTTTCATTCACGTGGACTACACATATTGAGGCGCTGATGGCGCGGACACGAGCTTATTTTCTAGTGCAGGGTGGCACCAGAGCAGAAGAGATGATCGCGGAATTCTCGGTTCGTATCAGCTAGATGGGCGCCGACAACGTGCCTATCACCGCTTCTACGCGGCGAGCGACATACAAAAGCCCCCTGTCTCGGCCAAAGGGGCCATCAAGCTCGAGACCCATCGGCAGTCCGTTATCGGACAGGCCCATAGGGACGCTGATACCTGGAAGGCCCGCCGCACTCGCGGGAATAGTGTTATTGGCCAGCGCCAACTGGCTCATTTCCCGGTCGCTGAGCCGTATTTTGTCTTCCTGTCCGATCATGGGCGCTGTGGCCGGTGTCGTGGGCAGCAGCAATGCCTCTGCGCCAGTACTCAAGAATGCCTGGGCATACCGACGTTTGATCTCCGCGCGTCCGACTGACAAGGCGGCGTGATAGACCTCATCGGAGATATACCCCGGCCCGTTCGGGAGCACGAATTGGGTCCATGCTCCCTTCAGGCCAGGCTTCAGGCTGTCGAAGATCTCGTCAAAGGTCGTGGGAACATTGTTCTGGCGGATGAATTTCTCGATCGCTGCCTTCGTCTCGCGGAAGAAGATATTCCATGTCGCAGTCAGGGCCACGCTGGCGAAATCCGCTCCAAGATCGACTTCTACTACATGGGCGTCAGCATCACGCAACTGGCGTACGGTTTCCCGGAACCTTGCCGCAACCTCGGGGGCAATCAGCTCCAGATGCTGGCGCGGCGCGTAGGCAAGCGTGACCCCTTTCAGATCTGAATGCGCGATGGCATCCGGAGTCTCGTCCCGAGTGACAACGCGATCGATTAAAATACAGTCTTCCACATGGCGAGCAAACACGCCGGTGGTATCAAGCGTGTGGGAGATCGGTGCCACGCCGCTGCGCGGCCAACGGCCCGTAGTGGGCTTGAAGCCAACTACGCCGCATAACGATGCCGGCACGCGAATCGAGCCGATGGTGTCGCCGCCCAGAGCCGCCGGCGCGAGGCGCGCGGCCACGGATGTACCGGCACCACCGGAAGATCCGCCTGAGACGTAATTGACGTTATGGGGGTTCTTCGCCTGGCCATAGGTCTCGTTGTGACCGGTCAGGCCAAAGGACATTTCCACCAGATTGTTCTTGCCGAAAACGATGCCGCCGCCGTCTTTGATCGCCTGTACCGCATCGGCGTCATGCTCGGGTACGAAATCATCCAGAACGGAGAGGCCGAAGGTGGAGCGGAGCCCTTCCGTGAGATAGCTATCTTTGATTGCAAGGGGCACGCCGAGCAGCGGAGCGGTTGCTCCGGCGGCGATTGCCTTGTCCGCTTTCCTGGCCGCTTCCAGTACCGCGCTTTCGTCGATCGTAATGAATGAGTTGAGGTCAGCATGATCTCGGGCTCGTTGCAGCAACGCGCTCGCATACGCCTCAGACGAAATCTCGCCCTTATGAATGGCACCCGCTGCGGCGACTACGCCAAGCGATGCAAGCGCATCGGCTTCGGCGGGGCTGTGTGCTTCAAATTTTTCCTGCATGGCATAGCCTCACGCGTCTACAAATTCCTGGATGCTCCGAGCCTTGGAGGGCTGGGTAGCCTTCCCACGACCTTTATATTACGATCGTAATTTAAAGGTCGTGCAGACACAAGCGCCCAGCAAAGCTGGCATCGCGGGAAGTGGGAGCCCGTTGTCGGGAGGCCGAGGAGCCGGAGACCTTAGAGTGCTTGCCGACGGGCGCTCTCGGTGCTTGATGACGGCATGAGGGGAAGGCTGATGCCTTGGAAGGCAGGCATCAAGGGGCTACGTACATTTTATTGGCCGCTTGACCGCGATGACCGAAAGTTCGGGCAGCGCAACGTACTGCCGTGATCGCCGCGGCAGCGTCATGTAGAGAAACAAAGTGACGAGCGAGTAAGTGTGGATTAGGCAAGAAAGAGGCGCGAGCAATTGTCGTCTAGCCTCCGTCAAACCCACTCCCAAATATCTCATCCGGAAGCGGAAGCCCGAATTTCCACAACACGCCGCGGTCATCGGTGACGTACACACTCCCGTCGACGACAATCGGACCCGGCCAATGCGTGATGCCGTAACCGGTCGTGGTGCTCCATAGCATCGCCCCCGTTCGTGGATCGTAGGCTGCGAGAACATGGTCGCAGTAGGTGTACAAGACCGTGTTCGCTATCGCGGACTCGCATCGGCCGCCTGCGCCATACCAGCGAAATTGCGGATCCGGAACGCCTGACTCGAACGTGATCTGGTAGGCAAGGCCACCGACGTACATCCATGTGGAACTGGAATCGTCTGGATCGACCCAAATGGCAGGCTGCGCCGGAAAGTTGCCGCCGCCTACGTTGGTGACAGCGACCAGTTCACCGCCTACCGCTCCGGGTGCGTGCGTGCCGTTCATGTTTTCGAGGTCGATGAATCTGAGCACGCCTTCTTTCCCAACCTGCGCCGCCAGATGCCTTACCGGATAGTTGGATGGCGCTGGAATCAGTGCGGGTGTGCTCAGTCCAAGATCGCGATCGTCGTGATCGAGCTGTGCATAGTTGGAAGGTGTGTAGCTGTCGAGCGGTAGTCCGTTGTAACCGGTTCCCCTCGGCGACACCTCTATGATGCTGTCGCCCCAGTTGTGGCCGCCCGTGTCGGCATCGAACACGCCGTTGCCGCTCACGAAGTAGACGCGATTGATGCTCGCATCGAACATGGCGCCACCGCGCGCCCAGATACCGCCGCGAATGTCGGAGCAGTCGTTCGTTCCCGGCGTGCCATTGTCGACGAAATGGATCGGCAGGTTGCTGCACATCACATTGAAGACCGTTTGAGTCCCGCTGGCGAGGTCGATCGTGGTCAGATGACCATGATAGGAGCCGTAATCGCCGATGCTCGACGTAGCGACATAGAGAAAGTCGCCGACATTGCCGTGCCCGATCGTGAGGCTCGATGCGACCCTGTCCGAGGCCGACAGCGTGACCAATTGCGGCCATCCTCCGGTCGTCGTTTCCGCGCCGTCCCCAAGCCTGTACTTATGGGCATATCCGTCAAGGCCGTAGCTGTAGATGAAGCCAGCATTCTTGTCGATCGCGGGAGACGCCGAGGTCCATGCATTTCCCGGAACCGCTTGGGACCAGATCACGCGGCCATTTTCGGCATCGATTGCGTAGAGAGTCCCTGCCGTGGTGAGCGCGTAGACGACATCGCGCGGTCCGTTCGGAGTTGCGACCGCGGACGCGTAGACAGGCGTTCCATCGAACGACGCCCCATCGGCGATGGGAACCGAGTATCGGAGTGTCAGGGTGCCCACGTTCTTGGGCTCAATGATGCTTTCGGCCGTGTTGTTGCCGCGGTGGGCCGCGTCGTAGCCGAACTGCAGCCAGTCGTCGGCCGAAACCGGCGCGCTGGCGGCCAGGATCGAAGCGGTGAGCAGAAGGCGGCGCATCGATCGTCTCGCAGCGTGGTGGTGGGATATCAATCGATCATAGAACGGGGAACGCGTTCTTGTGTTGCGAGGTTCGCACACGCAAGCGACTTCTCACCCTGCAGCGAAGACGCGAAACCGCAGCCGGTTCACTGCCGCGCAACGTCGAATCCATCGGCAAAGATCGTCGCACCAGACGTGAATCCGAACGCGAACGCCGTCATCGTCGGGAAATCACTGCCGAGAGGGGCGATGACCTGCGCGAATCCGGTCGACGTATCCACCGCATACACGGCGTCCGTGCCGTCGAAGTCGTAGAGAAACAGCAGGCCCGACGTCACGTCGATGTCCATCGCAGCGCCGGGGCCGAAGGCGAAGCCGAGCGGGCCGACCGTCTGCAGGTCGCCCGTGGTGCCGTCGATGCGATCCAGCGAAGACGTCGCCGCATCGAGCAGGTAGACATTCGCGGAGGCGTCGATCGCCATCGACTGCGCGCACACGCCGTCGAGTGCGCCGATCGGCGTCGCCAGGCCCGTCGCGAGGTCGATGGTCAGGAGCATGCTCGAACTGCAGTCGGCGGCGGGCTGGACGGCGGTCATCGCGCCGGAGAGCGGATTCCAGCGCATGCTCATGCGCGCGCCGCTGGCACCCGTCGAACCCACCAGGCTTTCGGCGCCGGTCGTGACATCCAAGGTATACAAGGCGCCGTTGTCGGATCCGATCGCGTATTCCGTCGTGTAGTCGCCGTTGGCGAATGCGCCGGCGGAAAACAATCGATCGAGTGGTCCGATGACCTGCCGGTTCGCGCCGACGACATCGATGAAGTCGTAGTCCGAGCCGGATGCGATCTCGCCGAACAGGACGAATTGCACGTTGCCCAAGCCGACGGCGGGAACCGCGGGCACGCCTGCCGCGGCCGCCGAAGCGATCAGGGTGCTCGCCAGGCAAAAAAGTGCGATTCGCGACGACTCGCATGGCTTGCCAGACACGAATCGCTTCATGACCGATCCCCGCGCTGTTGACCGGATGCGATGAAACTACCGCGATCGTCGTACGTCAAGGCCGTTGCGGGCGGAAGAGCGCCTGTTCAGGATCCGCGGGAACGTTCGACGCGGGGGCGTTCTCGACCAGGTCTGGTGAGCCACGCCTCCTGCGCGCGGTCACCGGCTATCCGCTAAAGAAAAAGCCCCGCCATGAGCGGGGTTTTTCTTGTATTCCCGGACGGATTGAGATGCTAGACGCTTCGCAAGCGTCCAGACGTTCCGGCAAAGGTGCCGATGCGGCGGCGATCTCCCGAACGAATAACAGTTCGACAAGAGGAGTGGGCGGGCGGTCGATGACAGGCCCGAATGTCCGGTGCGCGGCAGGTCAACTACTACTTCCTACTCGCACGTATTGGGGTAGTCCGGTAGCTCCGAGAAATCGCAAGGGATGTCGGGCATAACGCTGTTGTCGTCAAACAATTCCGAAGATAGCTGATCCACGCGTGAGATGACGTCTCCCAGGCATGAGTCCGGGTAGGTAAAATTCGTGTCGCACATTGCGCCGCGGGCGTGAGCGAGTCCGCCAGAAAAAATCCCGAGCAAATCGCCGGTCGCGTCGACTACGGCACCTCCAGAACTGCCACTGTAGCTGTCAAGCGGTGCTCGGAACAGTGTGGGGCCAACCTCAGTGATCTTAGCCTGTGTACAGGGCAAAGGCTCTCCAATGCAGGTCGAGATATGCACGGGCAAGCCCTTTGGCGTAGAGATCAAATGCACTTCATCGGACGCGGCGGGAGGGCCGTCGCGCCGCGTCAGAGGAGCGTACTTTGAATCTGCGGGCGCGAGCAGCTGCAGCACGGCAATATCCGTTTGCCGATTCATCCTGCAATAGATGGTCTTACTCACGGCGACGATCTGCCCGTCATACCGCGCAAACAAGTGAGGCGGGGCCCCTACTGCCGGGTCGCGATATAAGGGCTGATCATGGCCCAGCAAAATGGATATTTTTGCTTCATCCACATTACCTGCTGCGGTATCGTCGTAGCCGCTCGCGACTTTCAGGCAATGGGCCGCGGTGATGACGCGACGGGGCGTGATCAAGGCGCCCGAGCAGGTGTTCAGTGGCAGGCTGAGCTCATCGGGATGTAGCAATTCCGAACCTGGGCAAAAGTCCGGCGTCATGACGCCTAGTCGCAAACCCGACTGTGTCGACAAGATGGTTTCTGTAGGAACCAAGGTCACCGCCCCCGTGCTGGCGGTACGCAATATGGCGCCCGCCGGTGAGGGTGCGCGAGCGACTATGTCCGGGTCTGGCATGTTGTTTTCCCCATAGCTGACTGTGACGTTGTTCGCTCGCGCAAACCAGGCGAGCACGACGGCACAAATCAGAATGCCGAGGCGCCGACGCGGAGGCATCAATTGCCTCCCGGCCCCGAAGAGCTACCTCCGCCGTCTGGGCTCGGACCGCCGCCGGGCTTGCTGTACCGAATGGAGATATCCAGGCGCAGTCCCGCGAATTTCAGGCGGACGTGCTTGTCTTCCAGGACGCCAGCGACGACGTCGTTGGTGAATAGAGCCGGCCCTTCCAGAAACACGGCGCCGGCTCTCTTGAAAACCAGTTGCAAGGCGTCGCCCTGCAACTTGGCGATATACAGGACGTCATCAATCATGAGGACGCTGTCTATCGCGACTTCCGTGATCTTCCAACCTTTGGTGCTGACGAAATCTTCGATGGCCATGTTCAGTTCGCCTGTTGTTCGCGTGGTAGACAAGTCAATCGATCGTGCTGCCGCATCGACGATGCCGCGGCATTTCCTGAGTGCGGCCAGGCCAAGCTTTCTCCCACCGCTGCTCGTGTCGTCACCTCGGTGTTGGCCTGTAGCGCCGTTGCCAGCTCGCGGCGACTCTCCAAGAGGACCGGGCTCGCCCAATAGAACGGCAGACGGTTGCCAGGTGCCTGCATCAGTTCCCATTGCGCCGTGCGCAGCGCGTCCTCCATGCGGCTGCCGGAAAAAATTTCGCGGTAGAACGTCACGTGCAGGCGGGCCGCAGTGGCGTCAGCGATGGGCCACAAATGCGCCATAGAAGCTTGCGCACCGGCATCGATGGCGCGACTGGCGAGGCTTGCCGGCGTGGTCCAGCGGCTGGCCGGTCCCAGCCCGGTTTCGCAACCCGCTAGAACTACCAGACTTGCATGTCCCGTCTGTGCGGAGAACAGGTTGTCGGCATCGCTCAGCCAGCGGCTGCCGTCGGCGTCGACGAGATCGGCCACGGCATGGCCTGCCAAGTGCACGATGCCGTCGGGTGCGCTCTCCTGTGCATCGATGCGCCAACCGGATCGTAGAGCCAGCGCTCCGATTTCGCGACGCTCCAACAGACTACCCGGCAACGTGGCATCAGCGGCTTCTGGGACGAACCGAATGTTGCGACCGGCAGCGGCTGGCGGCGGCGTAAGCTCTCCGGCTGCGGCGAAGACCGTTGCAGCCTGATCCACCAAGGGCCGGTACGCCAAGGTCGGCACTGGGTCGCCGTCGATCGGCAAAGCGCTCCACGGGATCGTGCTCAGGGAACCGTGCACGCCGAGGATTAGCAGGCGGTCCTCGCGGCGCCACCATGCCGGCAGGCCCAATGCTTCGGCCACGGCCTGTGCAGCCTCCGCCGTTGCCGCGCGCGACAGCAGGCCGGTGCGCCAGCGTTCGGCGGCGGCGTCCAAGCGTGCCATGTCCAGCGCTTCGACCTGCGCGGTATTTTCGCGCGCAATCACCAGAAATCCCTCTCCGGCAAAACTAGCCGACACAACGAAGACGGTACCGTATGGAAGCTCCGGAAATACGGAGGGCGACGAACCCGAGCCTCGCTGCGCGGTCGGCGTCGTCCCATCGAGGCGATGGCCGATGCCGGATGGTGCATCCCCCGCTCGCCACAAGGCTTGGAAGGCTAGAGCGGCTAGTTCTCCATCGTCGAATCGCTTGGCAAGACGCGCCATCTCGTAGCCCATGCGTGCCAGCAGCTGGCCGCGCTGGCTGCGTTCGCGCGGTGTGGCAGATGGCAGCGTAGCTGCCCGCGCGATCAAGGCACCGAGCTGCGCACGAATCGCAAAGCCTTGCGAGGGATTTGTCACTTGCAGCAATAGCGCACGCAACAAATCCCGGTCGGCGCTTGGTGAGGGTGTGTGCAAGTGCTGCGCAGCAGAAATCATGTCGCCGCGCCGCAAGTAAGCCTGCGCCGCAGTTAGCGCATCGCAGGCTGGTGAGATCGGTACGTGCACGTCAATCACGCTCCACAGGCAGCGCGCATCGGTCAGCGCCGCCGTCTGACCGATTCGCTCAAACCCGCTCGTGGCTGCGGCAAAATGAGCGCTCGCTTCCGGCATGTCATCGGCGTACAGGGCGACTTGCGCCAAGGCCAAGTGCCATTGCGCGTTGCGCGAGCCCTCCTGGGCCGGATCGGGAATCAAGCGTTCGAGCGCAGCGCGCGCGCGAGGAATTTCGTCGCCGTCGAGCCAGGCCTGCGCCAGCCAGCGCTGTGCATCCCACGCCCTGCTCAAATCGCCTGCACGCATCGCCTGGTCCAACGAAGCCTGGAAATGCGCAACCGCCCGATCCACCGTATCAGTCTCCAGGGCGAGCCATCCAAGCAGCAGTTCCGCATGCGCGATACCGCGGGGCAGGCCCAGTGCCTGTCGGCGCTCGCTGCATTCGCGCAGCACGGGAGCGGCTTGCTTCCAGCGTCCCAACGCTCCCAGCGACGAGCCCAGGTTACACGCGCTATTTGCCGCTTCCTTGGGCTCGTGCCGCGCATCGAGGAGGCGCACGAGGTGCGCGAGGCACTCCACGGATTCCTCGCGCCGATCTAGGTTGCGCAACGCCACGCAGCGATCGTTGTTCGCCCACATCCACACGGGCGGCGCGGCCGCCGCCATAGCCTTGCCAAGCAGGGGCTGCAGCAGATCGAGAGCTTGTGCCGCGTGGCCGAGAGCCAGGGCCTCCTGGGCGCGATTGAATCGCGCGGCAGCGGCGGCGCCCACCAATCCCAAGCGTTGCCAAGCAATCTGGGCGCGGCCGAATTCCGCCTGCGCATCGCCGTGTCGGCTCATGCGCGACAGCAGATACCCACGCGCGTGAAAAGCCATCGCCGTCCATTCCGGCGCAAAGCCTCGTGCCCGACCGAGCGCTTGGAATTGCTGCAGGCCGTTGATTGCGAGCCAGCAGGCCGCCTGCCACCCTGAGGCGTCTTCCACATTATCCGATCGGTGCACCAACTCGACCAAGGCCTGCCAGAGCAGTGCCGGGAGGAATTCTACGTCCTGCGGCAGCAGGCACAGCGCAGCGAGCTGCGGCGCGTCACGCAGTGCACCGTCATAGCCTTTCACAACGAGCCTTGCGTGTGCGGATCCGTGCAGCAGCAGCGATGCGCGCTCGATGGCGTAACGAGAAGGCGCCACATCACTAGTGCTCGAGCGCCCTGGTACGGTCATTTCGAGGATTAAATCCTCGCCGTGCTCGCGCGCTACGGCGCCGGCGATGACCCAGCCGCTTGCCTTCACTTCGAGTACGTAGGTCCAGCGTCCTTCTTGCACAGTGGGCGCGCCAATCTGTACATCGCAGGCCGTTTCCGCGCCTACTGCGAACAGCGGCGCCACAAGCACGGCCAAGATCCAGACGAGACGGCACATGGCGACTCCGCGAACTCCTTCCCCGGTTCTTACGTGCTTGCAGGCAGAGCGTGGCAGCCGCTCCTGCCGACCGCAAGAGCTGCTGGCTTTCGGCGTCCCCGTTCTCCATCATGACAAGCAGGGAAGGCGGAGCGGGGTGCCTGAGATGGACCAAGACGGCAGACACAACAGGCCGTTGGACGAAAATGACGTCCTCGGTTGCCTGCCCGGCGTGCGTGCGCTGATCCTGCGAATGACGCGGGATCTCAATGCGACCAACGACTTTGCCCAAGAAGTGATGATCGCCGTGATAGTAGCTGTGCGCGAAGGGCGCCTGCGCGAACGCGAAGCGCTGCCCGCATACGTGCGCCAAGCGGCGCGCCACATCGTGTTCGCTGCGCAGCGCAAGCTGCAGCCCACGGCGATGGAAGTGCTTCCCGAACAGGAAGGGGCTTGGCAGGGCGCGCCGCGCACGCCACTGGAATACTGTGAGGCGAGCGAAATGCAGCGCATGGCCCGGGAGGTGCTCGACGAATTGCCGACGCCGCGCGACCGCGCGCTGATCGTAGGCTTCTATGTGGAAGGCCGCAGCAAAATCCAGTTGATGGGCGAACTGCAGCTGGATGCCGCTCATTTCGATCGCGTGATTTTCCGCGCCCGCACGCGCATGCGCGACCGCATCCGCGACAAGATGTGCGAGCGACAGAATTTGTCCGACGCACCGGTGTCCCGAATGGGATCCGGTCACAAGGGGAGGTAGATAGAATGTCGCCTCTAGACCAACTGCTGCTGCGCTCCTACTTAGATGGGCAAATGGACGAAGCCGCGTCCGAGGCCTTCGAATTGCGCCTCATGCAGGATCCGCAACTGGCCGAAATGGTGGAGGCGGATGCAGTCTTGGGCATCGGCATGCGCGACTTGGCCGAAAAGCCGGCGGCAACCGTACCCAACATGGTGCCACTCGTGGCAACTGCACCGCGGCATCCGACGCACCTGCCCTACTTGCTTGCCGCAAGCGTGATGCTGGTCGTGGGATTCGGTGCAGGCCGAGAATTCGGCGCGCAGCGTCTTCCGTCCCCGGTTCCCGCTCCGCTCGTGTACGTCGACACGACGCGCGGCGCGACGCATGCGGCAACTCTGAAGATTCCGCCTTCCGGCCCGTTGATCCTTGCCGTGCCCTTACTGGAAAACGGCTGCCTACCGGACGTTGTCATATCCTCGGACGGCACGGAATTGCGCTCGGCTGCGGCACCCGATGCCTCCGGTTACGCCAGCGTGCTTCTGGACGCAGCGCAACTGCGCTCTGGTAATGCAAGCATCGGCGTCCTCTGCTCGAAGCGTGAAGTCGCCCGCTATGCAGTCGACTTCACGCGCTGAGTAGCTGTCGCTATAGGTTGAAGCCCGATGAGATGAAAACACCGGCCTGCGTATCGTGGGTGTCGTTGCGCCAGCCGAGCTTGATGCCACCGCGCAGGCTGCCGTCGCTATTGCTTAGGAGGTAGATCGGGATACTGATACCGAGCACGTCGTCTTCCTTTCTATAGGTGGCACTCACGGCTAGTGCCAGCGCATTTGAGTGCTGCCAGCGCCACTCCAGTGCCGCAACGGTGCTGTCCTTGCGAAGCGGCGGCGATGCGTAGCCCTGAGAACAGTGCTGGGCCGGCGTATTCTCCACCGGAGCGCAAATCTGTACGAGGCTCTTCGTATTGTTCTCGTAGCTGCGCTCGCGTCCGATCGAAGCAACAAGCGACCAAAGCGACACCACGTTGGTCACGCTCGCGTGCAAACCCACTTCGTAACCGGTCTTGTGCGTGCTGGTCTTGGCGAAACTGGTGTTGAGGAAATCGTAGCTGTCGTAACCAGCGCCCACGTCCAAGCCCATGTTGTAGACGTAAGGATGGCCGCCAAAATAGGCGGTATTAATACTATGCAAGACGCGGCGGTCGACCGGATACTTGTAAGCGGCTTCATAGAGTCGATCGTCGCAATCGGAGCCATCCACCAGTGCCGCGGTCGTCTTGTCCAGATCGTTGCGCTGCTGCAGAGCCTGGCGGGCGTCGCGGCAGGCGGCATCCAGTTGCTGCCGCGAGCCGGGATGGGGTGTGAACCAAACATAGCTCAAGCCCAACTCTGCTTTGCTGCCATTTGCGAGGCCATCAAGGCTGGCCACGGACGTGCCCTCAGTGTCCTTTTCTACAGGAGACGAAAACTTGGCCTGCCACTGCACACCATTGCCAAACGTGGCGCTCAAGGCCATCGTTACGCGTTTGTCGTCTTGTCCCAGGCTGATCTGTACTTTGCCACCGCGAGGCTGTAAAGGACTGTCCGCATCGGCAACAGGAGCTGTCTTGCCGGGTTGATTGAGTACATCACGCAAGCTTTCTTCTGACGGGGCCGCCGCATTCTGCGCGCTGGCGACACCGGCCAAGAGTACGAGAAGCGTTGATGCAACGAATAGGTTGGACAGCTTCATGGCTTGAACCCCTTGTGTCCATAAGCAAAACCGTTCGAACCGATATCGCGTTCGATCTTCACGAACTCAGAGTTGTCGGCGCGCTTCCCTACCAGCGAAAACGCGTTGCCAGGTGCGCCTTGGGCGTAATAGATCGCCGCGTAGGCCTTGCCGTCATCGAGATCGAAGGAGGTCGGCGATTGGGGCTTTTCGAATTCAAGTGTTCCGTCTTCGATCACCACCCACCAGCGGTCCGCTGTGGAAGTCACGCTGAAAGTCACCCTGGTCACGATTGTTCTCCTCGGTCTGTCAAAACGCGGGCACGCGGGCGCGATGCCCGACCCGACCTGCTACGTGCGGCGGCTCGTGAGAGCAGCGCGGCCACGGCAGCATGCAGACCCAAGAATCTCGAAGGGACCAATCCTCTCAGGCCGCTACGAGTGGAACAGGCCGCGTCGGTTCGGCAGGTGAACGTAGGCCCCTAAGAACGAAGCCGTCGGCAAGAGGCCGTCGCACTGGCCATTTTTGGCGCCGATATCCGTCAGGCTCTCCATAACTCGCGTCGCCGCAGTCGGGTGTATTGGAGGACCTGCAACGGCCTGGTCCAGGACCGAGCCGCGGTCGACGCTGGCTGCCCGTGTCGGCGATCTGGGCAGCGGCAAGTGGGCGTCGTTCGCGGCGTCGACGAACAATGACGTGCTGCCGCTGCAGTTGTGATCTATCAATGCCATGAGCGGGCCGCGCTAGTCAGATCGGCTGAAATCGCTTGGTCAATTTGTTGGCCGCCAACATCGCCGCTCGCTTTTCTTCCGTTCCGCTCTTGCTCCGACGGCTTCGTCAGACGGCGCCCTCATTGCCTGGCACATCTCATCCCTTGTTGGATCGGTTCTTCCGTCGGCAGTGCGCCTCTCAAAAAACTCTGGCGCGGTCTGCGCGCCGCTCAACCCTTCGGGTTCTCCACTTAGTTTCGACTTGACGGTGCACGCCGCGCTCTTCGAGCGCGCTTCCCGAGGCCTACCAGCGCACTCCAGCGCCGCCGGGAGAAGCCTCATGAACCCCACCAGCGGACTCGTGCGTGATTTGTTCGGCAACTACCACTTGGGCGCCACACTCACGGATGACGACATCCTTCACGCTGCGGAAGGCATCCTGGAATACCAGCTGATGCGCGGCGGGGAAGTACTCACGGACCCGGCGGCGAGCGCTCGCAATCTGAAAGCACGGCTGGCTATCTATCCCTGCGAAGTGTTTGCCCGCCTCTTCTTCGACAACCGTCACAGAGCTATCGCGTTTGAAGAGCTGTTGCCGAGCAGACCGCAAGAGCAATGGAGCGGCTGGGCATGGAGTGCTCCTGAGAGAGGGATCACTCCACAGTGCGTCAGGACTGGCGCGTGTCTAGATCAGCGCATTTCCATTGTGCGAGGCGGGTTTGTTGCTGGGGGAAGGAACTCCAGATCGCGGGCTGAAAGATGCGAACCGACCACTTCGCAGAACTCACTCGCCCGTTGATGCGCGCGCTCGTATCTCTTGCGGGCACCGACTTGGTCGTCGGTGAACTGCGGCGCAGAAACTGGGGCTGGTTCAGTCGGTGGCAGCGCCAAAAGGTTCGCGTTCCCCTGGCTGAAGAATCGCTCGATGCAAGCGCGCAAGGCATCGGGGCGTCGACCACGAGACCCGAAGGTGGATGGAGCCTCCGAAGTCTGAGGCGTCGGCTGGCGCTTCGCCTGCGACGCGCGCAGCGATGGGCACTCGCAGATCCCATCCATTTTTCGCAGGCCCGGAATGACCCGGCCTTCCTTCAACTCACGCCGCGTTTGCTCGTACGAACCGCCGGCTCCGCCAAGAGCCAAAATTTCCGCGACCTCATCCACCGAGAGCATGGCTCGACGAGGGAAGAGTTCCTTGAGGAGATCCAGGTTGGCGCCCATGCCTGTTGGCTTACGGGGCAAGCGTGGAGCAAAAAAAGAAGTGGGGAGCAGCGGAATGACGTGTCTTCAGGTGGACGTAGATGGATCGGCCTGAAACAAAAAACCCCCGAAAAATCAGTATTTTTCGAGGGTCTCGTGCCTGGTGTAGTGGTGGAGCGGAGGAGGATCGAACTCCCGACCTTCGCATTGCGAACGCGACGCTCTCCCAGCTGAGCTACCGCCCCACGATACCGCTTCGCGGGCCGTAACCTCGCGAGGGCGCGCATGATAGCGCCTGTGCAGCGAACCGCCAAGCCCGGCGTGGCAGGGCTCAGGCGCTCGGCGCGGCCAGGCGCCGGCGCAGGGCCGCGTAGTCGGCGGCGAGCGGTTCGGCGTGGCTCGGCCGCAGCAGCAGGGCGGCCAGCGCGGGAGGCACATCGACCGCGGTGCCGATCAGCGGCTCGATGACCTCGTCGAACTTGGCCGGGTGCGCCGTCGCGGCGACGGCATAGTCACGTGCATCGCCGCCGGCGCGCAGGTGTTCGAGCACGCGCAGCGCGGTCGCGGTATGCGGGCAGACCTGGGTGCCGTAGCGCTCGCGGCTCGCGCGCAGCGTGGCGCGGATCGCGTCGTCGTCGACGCTTTCGGCACGGAACGCAGCGCGCAGCACGGCGGCATCCGGATAGAGCCAGCGCAGGCGTTCGAAATTGCTCGGGTCGCCGACGTCCATCGCGTTGGCCAGCGTCGCCACGCTCGCGCGCGCCGTGTAGTCGGTGCCGGCGAAGAACTCCGGCAGGACGCGGTTCGCGTTCGTCGCCAGCGCGATGTCGCCGATCGGCAGGCTGAGCGCGCGCGCGAGGATGCAGCCGAGCGCGTTGCCGAGGTTGCCGGTCGGGATCACGACATTGAGCGGCGCCGCGCGCGTGCGCCGATGGGCGAGTGCAGCGTGGGCGTAGTAGCTCATCTGCGGCAGCAATCGGCCCAGGCTGATGCTGTTGGCCGAGGTCAGCGGTGTCGTCGCCTTCAGCTCGGCGTCGTTGAGCGCGCGCTTGACCAGTGCCTGGCAATCGTCGAACGAACCGGCCACGCGCAGCGCCGTCACGTTGTCGCCGAAACAGCCGAGCTGATGCGCCTGGCGCGGCGAGACGCGACCGTCCGGATACAGGATCACGACGCGGAAACCGGGGCGGCGATGGAATGCCGCGGCAACGGCCGCGCCGGTGTCGCCGGAGGTCGCGACGAGCACGCTCAGCGTCGGCGCATCGGGCGTGCGCAGGCGCGCGAGGCACGCTGCGAGGAAGCGCGCGCCGAAGTCCTTGAACGCCGCAGTGGGTCCGTGGAAGAGTTCGAGCAATGCCGTATTCGGTGCGATCGCATGCAGTGGCGCCGGGATGTCGAGCGCGTCGCGACAGATCGCCTCGAGCGCGTCGCTGAGCGGATCGCCGTCGAAGAACGGTCGCAGCAGACGAGTGGCGACGGCGGGAAGGTCGTCGCACTCGTCGAAATCTTCGATGCGCAAGGCCGGCAGCGCTTGCGGCACGTACAAGCCGCCGTCCGGAGCCAAGCCGGCGGCGAGCGCGGCGCCGAGTCCGAGCGCGGGGGCCTGGCCGCGCGTGCTGACGTAGTTCATGCGACGAGTTCCGCGGCAGGCCCGTCGACCGGCGATACCCAGGCGTCGCTGTCGAACCCGGCGCCGGCGAACGCCTGGCGCATGCGCTCGGCGACGGCGCGAGCGGCCGGTTCGTCTTCGCACCAGGCGAACACGCTGGGACCGGCGCCGGAAATGCTGGCGCCGAGCGCGCCGGCGTCGAGCGCGGCTTGCTTGACGTCGGCGAAGCCCTTGATCAGCGGCGCGCGGCGCGGCTCGACGAGCAGGTCGCGCAGGCCGGCACGGATCAGTTCGACATCGTTGGCGTGGCAGCCGGCCAGCAGCAGCGCGAGGTTCGCGCTTTGCGCGACGAACTCGGACAGCTTGTAGGTTCCGGCGAGCGCGGCGCGCGCCTCGCGCGTTTCCAGCACCGCATGCGGATGCACCAGCGCGCAATGCAGCTGCGTCGGCGTCGGAATCTTCACGAGGCGGTCGGCGGTCGCGAGTACGAGGCCGCCGAGCAGCATCGGCCCGACGTTGTCGCCGTGGCGGCCGCCGCTGGCGGCGTACTCGCCGTCGAGCGCAAACGGATACAGCAGCGTGCGCGGCAGCGGCGTGTCGAGCGTCGCGTTGGCGGCGACCAGCGCGGCAACCGCCGACGCGGCCGAACCGCCCATGCCGGAGCCGAACGGGATGCCCTTGTCGATCTCGACTTCGAAACCGAACTGCAGCGCGAGCACCTTGCGCATCGCGACGAGCGCGGCGCCCGCGGTATTGCGATCGGCTTCGAGCGGCAGCGGCGCCGCGTTGCCGCGGATCGCGACGATGCGCACTCCCGGTTCGGCGACGCGGCGCACGGTCACGCGGTCGCCGGGCCCGGCGATCGTGTGGCCGAGGATGTCGAAACCGACGCCGACGTTGCCGATGCTGGCGGGGGCGAATGCGGTGGCTTGGGCGGTCAAGAGGAAGACTCCTTGCAGACGGTATGGATCTGGCGCGCCATGCTTGGCAGCACGTGTGAAAATCTTCGGACGGCGATAGAAGAAACGAGTTGCCGACGGCCAGCCAAAAGAGCGCCCTGCTGCCTCACAGCCGCGCCCCCAGCGCCGCCGCCACGCGCAGCAAATCCGCGAACACACCGGCCGCCGTCACCTCGGGGCCGGCACCGGGCCCCTGCACGACGAGCGGGTTGTCGTGGTAGCGCCGCGTCGTGAACTGCACGATGTTGTCGGTCAGGCGCAGGTGCGCGAACGCGTGATCGCCGGCGAGCTCGGCCAGGCCGACGCTGGCCTTGCCGCTGCTGTCCAGCCGCGCGACGTAGCGCAGCACGTGGCCGTTGCGCTGCGCTTGCGCGTGGCGCGCGGCGACCGGCGCGTCGAGTTCGGCCAGGCGCTGCATGAACGCCGCGGCATCGAGGCCGCGCAGGCTTTCCGGCACCAGGCTTTCGACGGCCACGTCGGCAAGGTCGAGGCCGACGCCGGCTTCGCGCGCGAGGATGACCAGCTTGCGCGCGACGTCGGTGCCGGAAAGATCGTCGCGCGGATCGGGCTCGGTGTAGCCGAGCGCATGCGCTTCGCGCACGAGTTCGGAGAACGGCTGGCTGCCGTCGTAGCGATTGAACAGCCACGCCAAGGTGCCGGAGAAAATGCCTTCGGCCGCGATCAGCTCGTCGCCGGTGTCGAGCAGGTCGCGCAGCGTCGAGATTACCGGGAGGCCGGCGCCGACGGTGGCTTCGTAGCGGAAGCGCGCGCCGCCGGTCGTCGCCGCGCGGATCGCGCGCCAGCGTTCGGACGGCCCGGCACCGGCATGCTTGTTCGGCGTCACGATGTGGATGCCGGCGGCGAGCCAGTCGGCGTAGCGCGCCGCGACCGCATCGCTCGCGCTGCAATCGATGATGACCGCGTGCGGCAGATGCTCGACCTGCACGTGGCGAGCGAACGCGTCGAGATCGCACGCCGTCTGCGCCGCGTCCTTCCACTGCGATGCCGCGTCGGCTTCGCCGAGCCACATCGCGCGCGTGGTCGCGACCGCGCGCAGGCGCAGGTCGAGCTGGATCTCGCGCAGCAGGCGCGGTGCGGCGGCTTCGATCTGGCGCAGCAGCGCGGCGCCGACCTTGCCGGGGCCGATCAGGCCGATCGACAGCGTCTGCGGCGACAGCCAGAACGCCGCATGCACCGCACGCAGCGCGCGCGGCGTGTCGCTGCTGGCGACGGCGACGGAGATGTTGCGTTCGGAAGCGCCCTGCGCGATCGCGCGGATGTTGACGCCGGTGCGCGCGAGCGCGCCGAACAGGCGCGCGGCGACGCCGGGCGTGCCGGCCATGCCGTCGCCGACGACGGCCAGCACGCTGATGTCGCCGGCGACGCTGACGCGATGGATTTCGCCGCGCGCGATCTCGGCGGCGAACGCGCGCCGCAGCGCGGCTTCGGCGATCGCCGCGTCGGTGCTGCGCACGACGCAGCAGATCGAATGTTCCGACGAACCTTGCGAGATCATCACGACCGAAACGCCGGCCTGGTGCAGCGCCCCGAACGTGCGCTCGGCCGTGCCCGGCACGCCGATCATGCCGGCGCCTTCGAGCGTGAGCACGGCCAGGCCCTGCACCGCGCTGATGCCCTTGACCGGCGGCAGGTCGGCGGCACTGCGCGCGGCCGTACCGATCGCGGTGCCGGCGTGTTCGGGCCGGAACGTGTTGCGGATGCGAACCGGCAGGCCGCGCGCGATCACCGGCGTCAGCGTCTGCGGATGGATCACCTTGGCGCCGAAGTAGGCGAGTTCGCAGGCCTCGTCGTAGCTGAGGCACGGCAGCGGCGTCGCATCCGGCACCAGGCGCGGATCGGCCGACAGCACGCCGTCGGTATCGCCCCACAAGGTCAGCTCGCTCGCCTCGCACAGCGTCGCGAAGATCGCCGCCGAGTAGTCGCTGCCGTTGCGCCCGAGCACGGTCGGCCGGCCGTCGTGCGTGCGCGCGACGAAACCGGTCACGATCAGCCACGCCTGCGCGTGCCGCGCGCGCCACTGCGCCAGGCGCTGCGTGCTCGCCTCCCAGTCGACGATCGCGCCGAGTTCGCCGTGGCTGACCACGAGTACGTCGCGCGCGTCGAGATAGACACAATCGACGCCCTCGCGCGCGAGAAAGCGTGCCAGCAGGTGGGCGGACCAGACTTCGCCGAGCCCCTGGATCGATTCCAGCGCTTCGCGATTCGGCGTGCCGAGCACGGCCAGGGCGTTGAGCAGGCTCGACAGCCGCTCGAAGCTGGCATCGAGCCAATCGAGCGTGGCTGCAGCATCCGTCGCGAGCAACTCGCGCGCGGCGACGAAGTGGCGCTCGCGCAGCGACTGCCAGTGCGTCTTCCAGTCCGGCGCGGCAGTGACGGCCGCTTCGGCGAGCGCGATCAGCGCATCGGTGGTGCCGCGCATCGCCGAGGCGACGACGAGCTGGCACGGCCCCGGCTGCGCGCGCAGGATCGCGGCGACGCGCCGGAAGCACGCGGCGTCGGCGAGGCTTGAGCCACCGAACTTGTGCGCGGCGAAGGCATGCGCCGGCGGGAGGGCGACTTCGGTGACTGCGGCATCGGACATGGAACGGCCTCCGGATCAGGAGGCCCCGCTGCGCGGGAGGCGGGCTTGCGCGACTTCGGCCCGATTCCCTTGCGAGGACGGGGCCGTGGCTGGTTGGATCAAACGCGCGCCGGCACCCGTACCACGATTGTCGTCGTCGTGGTAATCGTCGTCGTGCTGGCGGAGCGCAGGGTCATGGCTCCGAGTGTGCCTGTGCGACCGGGGGGCTTGTCAACTGGCGCTGGCTTTTGAGGCCGTTTGCGGGGCGTCGGCGCGGGAAAGCGAAAGACTGGGACACGAAAAACACGAAGAAAGGAAGAAGATCGAAGAAAGCAAAAGCAAAAACTCTAGAAAAAGCTTTTTCTTCCTCCGTGTTCTCCGTGTTTCCATCTTTCCCGCGTCCACCGCGCGGCGAAGTCAGTCCGGCAGCAGCGCGACGAGCGGATCGTGCAGCAGGCCGCGGCGCCAGCCTTCGAGCGCGGCCGGCCAGCGGCGCGTGGCCAGCAGGGATTCCAGGTGGCGGCGCGCGCACAGCAAGCCTTCGGGGAGATCGATTTCCTGCGCGCGCCGGGCGACGACGTCCTTCATGGCGGTGACGATCGTCTTCTCGCGCGGCGTCGGCGAATGCGGGATCGGCGCGAACTCCAGCTCTTCCGCGGCCAGCGGCGCCTGCAGCACACCGAGCAGTTCCGCGCGCTGGGCCCCGCGTAGCGCGCGCTGGCCGCGCGTACGTTCGGCCAGTTCGTCGGCATCGGCCGGCGCACGCGCGCTCAGGTCCAGCGCATGGGCATCGTCGAGCAGCCAGGGCCGCGGACGATTGATCGTGCGTGCGGTCGCGTCGCGCCAGAGCAGCACGCGGCGCAAGAGCGCCTGGCGCTCGCGCGGCCAGTCGGCGGCGCCGCGCATCGCCTGCTGCGGCTGGTTGTCCGGTTCACGCAGGCGCGCGCGTTCGAGCAGGCGCGCGCAGTCCTCTTCGAACCAGCCGCCGTAGCCGCGTTGTTGCAGGCGCGCACTCAAGTGTTCGTGCAGCGCCGGCAGGTGGACGACGTCCTGCGCCGCGTAGTCCAGCTGCTGCGGACTGAGCGGCCGACGCAACCAGTCCGAACGCGTTTCCGCTTTCGGCAGGTCGACGCCGAGCAGGCTGCTGACGAGCTTCTGGTAGCCCAGGCCCGCGCCGAGACCGGCGAATGCGGCGGCGATCTGGGTGTCGAACAGCCGGGCGATCGCGCACTGCCAGGTCGCCAGCGCTTCCAAGTCCTCGCCGGCGCTGTGCATCACGCACACGCGGGCCGGGTCGGCGAGCAGGGCGGCCAGCGGGGCCGGATCGGCTCCGGCCGTCGGGTCGATCAGCGCGATGCGGCCTGCGAGCTCGATCTGCACCAGGGCCAGGCGCGGCAGGAACGTGTCGACGCGCATGAACTCGGTGTCGAGTCCGAACGTCGTCGGCGCCGCTTGCAGCAGGTCGCGCAGGTCGTCGCTGCGCTCGATCCAATCGGCCAATCCAGGTTCCTTTTCCTAAACGCTCGATGTGCGGCCTTGCGCGCGTCGCTTCTCTCCGCCGCGCGCAGCACCGATAATCCGGCCACGATGCCCGGTACCGAAGTCGCACGCAAGCAGCACACCCTCGGCGGCGCCGCCGGCATCGCGCTGCTGGCGTTCGCCCTGGTCTATCGTTTCTTTCCCGGAATCTTGCACATCCAGCCGCAGATGACGCAGCCGGTCGCGACGACCTTGCCGGCGCAGCACGCTCCGGCGGTCCCGGCGACGACATGGTCCGCGGTACAGGCGCCGCCCGCGCAGACGGCGCCGTCGCTGACCGTGCCGCCGGCGCAGCCGGAAGCGGAGTCGGGCACTTCGTTCGCCGACGCGGTGCGCATGGGGCCGCCGGTACTGACGACGAAGGTGATCGCGGCCCTGCTCAAGCGCGCGCGCAGTGCCGAGGAGCAGGGCAGCCTGCTCGATCCGAAGGACGGCGCGGTTGCGCTGTATCGCAGCGTGCTCGCGCAAGCGGAAGACAACGTGGAGGCCGACTCCGGCCTCGAACGCATCGGCGGCGCCGTGCGCGACTGGACGCTGGCGGCGATCGATCGCGGCGACGAAGCCGGCGCGCAGCGCTACCTGGCCGCCTATGCGGACCTGCCGCACGACGACGACGAACTCGCCGACGCGCGCACGCGGCTGAAGACGCTGCACGAGATCCTGCCGATGCTGGCGCAGGCGGCGGATCTGATGAAAAGCGGCCACGTGACCGAACCGGCCGACGGCAACGCACTGGCGCTGTACCGCGAGGTGATGAAGCGCGATCCGGGCAACCACCTGGCCGACAACGGCCTCGCCGGCATCGAGCGCACCTACCTCGACCATGCCTTGGCCGAAGCGGCGCAGGACAACTTCGCCAACGCCGATGCGATGCTCGCGCTCGCTTCGGCGATCCGGCCCGGCTCGCAACCCTTGCTCGAAACGCGTTCGCGCATCGACGGCATCCGCAGCCAGCGCGCCGAGACGGTGCTCGCGCAGGCGCGCTCGGCACTCGATTCGGGCAATGCCGATCTCGGCGAGGACCTCGCCAAGAAAGCGCAGGCGATCAGCCCGGACCTCGCCGGCGTCGACGATTTCAACCAGCGCCTGCGCAACGCGCGCCTCTATGCGAGCTTCAAGCCGGGGCAGGTCGTGCACGACCGCTTCCTCGACATCGCCGGCGCGGCGCCGGCGGTGGTCGTGATTCCGACCGGCGAATTCGTGATGGGCTCGGCGGCCGACGAGCAGGGCCATGTCGACAACGAGGAGCCGCAGCGGCGCGTGCGCGTCGAGATCGGTTTCGCGCTCGGGCAAAGCGAAGTCACGGTCGGCCAGTTCCGCGAATTCGTGCGCGCGACCAAGTACGTGACCGACGCCGAGAAGCTCGGCGGCAGCGCGGTCTACGAAGAGAACACGGGCCGCATCAGCAACCGCAGCGGCATGACCTGGCAGAACGACTACCGCGGCGAACGCGCCGTCGACGGCCTGCCGGTGATCAACGTGTCGTGGAACGACGCGAACGCGTACCTCGCGTGGCTGTCGGCGCGCACCGGCAAGAAATACCGACTGCCGAGCGAGACCGAGTTCGAGTACGCGTTGCGCGCGGGCTCGACCACGCGCTATCCCTGGGGCGACGGCGACCCCGACAAGGTCGTCGGCAATTTCACCGGCGAGGGCGATCGTTCGCCGTCCAAGCGCAGCTGGTCGAGCGCGTTTCCGCGCTACAGCGACGGCTATTGGGGACCCGCCCCGGCGAAGAGTTTCCCGGCCGACGCGTTCGGCCTGTTCGACATGGAAGGCAACGTGTCCGAATGGGTCGAGGACTGCTGGCACGACAACTACGTGCGTGCGCCGCGCGACAGCACCGCATGGGTCAACCCCGGTTGCGAACGCCACGTCGTGCGCGGCGGCTCCTGGGGCAGCGACCCGGACCAGGTGCGCTCGGCATTCCGCATCGCCGCGGCGGGCGACACGCGCAGCGCGCGCGTGGGGTTCCGCGTCGCGCGCGATCTTTAGAGAGCAGGCGGGAGGGGCGCTCTTCGAACGCAACATCGCCCCCCTTCCGGCCTTCGGCCACCTTCCCCCGCACGCGGGGGAAGGAACGGCATTGGCGCGCGTCAGCGTCGGCGCTTCCTACTGAATCCTTCCCCTGCGCAGCGGGGGAAGGTGCCGGCAGGCGGAAGGGGGCGTCGCTTCCGCGAGTGTCGACACCTCGCGATAGGCAGCCGACGGCGCATCAAGCATATCGATCGATCACCGCGCGCACGCCGCTGCGATAGCTCGCACCGAACAGGTTCAAGTGATTGAGCAGGTGATACAGGTTGTACAACGGCGCGCGCTCGCGCCACTTGCGCCCGATGCCGGCGGCCGACTCGTAGGCGGCGAAGAACGCCGGCGGCGGTTCGCCGAACAGGATCAGCATCGAAAGATCCGTCTCGGCCCAGCCGTAGTGGACCGCGCCGCCGTCGATCAGCGCGAGCTCGCCGTCGGCGCAGGCGTGCAGGTTGCCGAGCCAGAGATCGCCGTGTACGAGGACGGGCGGCATCGGCGGCAGCCAGTCGGACAAGCGTGCAGCGATGCGTTCGACGCGAAATAGGTCAGTGGCGTCGAGCATTCCGCTCGCGTGCGCGCGCACGGCCTGCGCGAGCAGGCGGCGCTGCGCGAAGAACGCGTGCCCGTCGTCGTCGCGGCCGTTGTCCTGCGGGCTGTCGCCGCACCAGCCGTCGGTCTCGAAGCCGAACGCGGTTCCGGCAGTGCAGTGCATCTGTGCGAGACGCGCGCCGGCGCGTTCGCAATCCGCAGGGGCCGCCTGTCCTGTGCCGAGGTCTTCGATCACGATCGCATCGGCGCCCACGTCGAAGACCTGCGGCACGCGCAAGGTTCGCGTCGCGCACAAGGCTTCGAGCCCGCGCGCTTCGGCGGCGAAAAAATCGGGCGGTGCGCCGCGGCGGATTTTCGCGATCGCCGCGCGTCCGTCGTCGAGCCTCAGGCGATGGAGGCCATTGCCGAACGAAGTAGGCAGTGAGATGCGCATGAGCGCCGGCACTCTAGCCGATAGCTGCACGCGTTTCGCTGCTCAAGAACCGCTGCCGAGCGGCCGCGGCGCGAGTTGCGCATCCTGCATGCGATAGGCCGCGCTGGCGAGATCGGCGTCGTGCGTCTGCGTGTGCAGCGTGCCGCGCAGCCAGCGCGAATCGCCGAGCTGCGGCGCGTCGATCGGCTGCGACAAGGTCACGTAGACCATCTGGTCCGGCGGTGGCGGCGGCACATGGATGCAGGCGCCCATCGTCGGCACGAAGAAGAATGCCGTCATGCGGCCGTGGTCGTCGGTGTCGAGCGGCACGACGTAGCCGGCCAGCGAGACCGGGCGTCCTTCCATCGCGGCGACCGTCTTGAACGAGCCGAACTGCGCGGCGCGCTGCTCCGAGGTGTGATCGATGTGGCGCATCGAGAACGCGACGGCGAGGCGATAGTTCTCGATCTCGTCCGGCGGGATCAGGTCCTTCCATTCGATCTCGGCGAAATCCGGCGCGGCCTTCGCGGGCGCCTGCACGCGTTCGCCGCACGCGGCTACGGCGATACATAGCGTGGCGCCGATCAATGCGGGTATCGCGCGCTGCATGCGTCTAGCCGTCATACGGCACCAGCTCGGCATCGACCATCGTGTAGGCGGAACCGGCGATCTGGTTCTTCACCGTCTCCACGCGCAGCTCGCCGCGCAGCCAATACGGATCCCAGATTTGCGGCGTCTTGATCGGCTGGGCGAGCTTGGCGTAGACGAGCTGGTTCGGCGGCGGAGGCGGCACGTGGATGCAGGCGCCGAAGAACGGCACGAAGAAGAATTCGGTCATGCGGCCTTGATCGTCGCTTTCGATCGGTACGACGTAGCCGGGCAGCTTGATCTTGTGGCCGGTGACTTCGGCGACGGTGTTGAAGGTGCCGAACTGCGCCATGCGCACGCGCCCGACGTGCTGCACCGGCGCCGGGTTCTTCAGCGCGTCCAGATCCTCCTTCGGCATCATCTTCAGCCAATCGAGCTCGACGTAGCCGTGGTCGCCGAGCGGTTTCTCCGGCGCGACGGCGCCGGTCGTCGTCGGTGCGAGTCCGCGGCTTTGCGCATACGCGCGCGCGGCGACCGCGCCGTCCGCCGTCGCCTTGGGCGAGGGCGCCGTCGTCGCGGCGATGTCTTTCGCCGG
>Ga0207711_10000366_pt1 | contig 47938 bp, 39 predicted proteins | sample KBSS34metaG_FD_184401 | JGI IMG/M metagenome (GOLD analysis project Ga0207711, IMG submission 184401) | Switchgrass rhizosphere microbial communities from Kellogg Biological Station, Michigan, USA - KBS S3-4 metaG (SPAdes) (version 2) | ecosystem: Host-associated > Plants > Roots > Rhizosphere... | reverse complement strand
TCTGCGATCCGCAGGTCGTCGTGTGTGGCGTAGAGCCACACCTCGCCGTCCCACACGCGGACCTGCGGATCGCAGACGCCGAGGCCGGGGATGATCGGGTTGCCGGCGGCGCGGACTCGCTCACCCCGCGAAAATGTGGGCGCGCAGCCGGCAAGACCGAGGCCGGCGAGCGCGATACCAGTCAGGATACTGCGACGCGTGAGGATCATGCCCGTCATATCAATTGCTCCTTGTCTTGGATGAGCTCCGTATTGGTCACCGGCTGAGATGACAGCTGCGCGCAATAATGTTTTCCGCCTGTTCCTGATGACCCGATAATGGCTTCGGATTCAGATCCGCATTCACCGCATGATCGGCAAGCTCGGCGAGTTTGAATTCACCGCGCTCGATGCGCTGGCCGAGTTCGTTGCTCCAGCCGCTGTAACGCGTCTGCACGAGCTGCGATAGTTTGCCGTCCTCGATGACTTTCGCGGCGGTCAACAACGCACGTGCCAGCGTATCGGCGCCGCCGATATGCGCGAGGAATAGATCGCTCGGGTCCGTCGATTGGCGACGTAATTTCGCATCGAAATTAATGCCGCCGGTGGTGAAGCCTTTATCCTGAACAATTTGCATCATCGCCGGCACCAGCTCCTGCGCATTATTCGGAAACTGATCGGTGTCCCAACCGTTGCGCGGATCGCCGCGGTTCATATCGATCGAACCGAAAATATCGTAATGCCGTGCAATCGCGACTTCATGTTCGAAATCGAGACCCGCGAGCGTCGCGTGATTCACTTCGATATTTACTTTCACTTCTTTTTCCAAATTGTAGCGGCGCAAAAATGCGTACACGCCTGCGGAATCGTGATCGTATTGATGCTTGGTCGGTTCAAACGGTTTCGGCTCGATCAGAATGGTGCCTTTAAAACCAATGCGATGTTTATGCTCGACCACCATCGATAGGAAACGGCCGTATTGATCGAGCTCGCGGCTCAGATCGGTATTGATCAGCGAGTCGTAACCTTCGCGCCCGCCCCACAGCACGTAATTTTCGCCGCCAAGGCGATGCGTCGCTTCGATAGCCATGCGCACCTGCGCGGCCGCGAACGCGAACACGTCGGCATCGGGGCTTGTCGCCGCGCCGCCCATGTAACGCGGATGCGAAAACAGATTCGCAGTGCCCCACAATAATTTAATGCCGGTGGCTTCCATCTTTTTCGCGAAAGCCGCTTCGATTTTTTTCAGATTCGTGTCGTGTTCGCGCAATGTGTCGGCGGTCGCCATCGCATCGACATCATGGAACGTGAAAAACGGCATACCGAGACGCGACATGAAATCGAACGCGGCTTCGAGTTTTTCGTCGGCCTGCGCCTGCGTTTGACGCGGGCCGAGCCACGGACGCGGCAATGTGCCGCCGCCGAAAATATCGTTGCCCGGCCAATTGAATGAGTGCCAGTAACACACCGCGAGACGCAGCCAGTCCTGCATGTTTTTGCCGAGTACGACGCGATTTTTGTCGTAAACGCGATAAGCAAATTCGTTTTGTGTTTCCGGACCTTCGAATTGAATCGGTTCGATATTGGAAAAAATACTCATCGCGTGAACTCCTGAAAAACATTTTTGAGACTGGGATATAACTTTCGATAAATCGCGCGACGCTCGGCGAGTTGCGCGACGAGATTCGAATCGGGCTCGATAACATGCGATACCGGCGGTGGTACGCAAACGGCAGCAGGATCTTCGCCGGACAGCGCCAGGCGTGCGAGGCGCGCAGCACCGAATGCACCGCCCAGCTCTCCACCTTTGCGATAGGTCAGCGGCCGATTGAGCGCTGCGGCGAGAATACGTCCCCAATACGCGAGACGCGCACCGCCGCCGACGACACTGATCGTATTTATTTCGCCACCGAGCACTTCAAGCCCATCGGCGAACGCGTGCGCAACACCCTCTAGTACGGCAACCGCGAGATCGGCTGATGTCGTTTCATTGCTAAGACCGAAAAATACGCCGCGGCTGTAAGGGTCATTGTGCGGCGTGCGCTCGCTCGATAAATAAGGCAGAAAAAATGGCGTTGCACGTTGCAGCCCGCGCTGCTCGGCCGCAGCGGCAAGATCGGTAACATGCGAAAAATTGGCGAGCCTGCACAGCCAGTCAAGCGTGCTCGCGGCGCTTAAAATCACTGCCATCTGATGCCAGCGATTCGGCAGGCAATGACAAAATGCGTGCGCAGCACGATCGGGATTAGGACTGAAGCGCTCGTTCGCAACGAATAAAACGCCCGATGTACCGAGCGACAAGAACGCATCCTGCGCTGCGACCACGCCCATGCCAGCCGCGCTCGCGGCGTTATCGCCGGCACCGCCGGCGACGCTCACCACCGGCACGCCTAACAGTTCCGCTGAGGCGCGCGTGAGAACGCCCGACGGCGCGTTGCCTTCGACGAGTCTCGGCATATGCGAACGGTCGAGTTCGGTCGTCGCCAACATTCGATCGGACCACTCGCGTTTGCCGACATCGAGCCATGCGGTGCCGGACGCGTCCGATAAATCGCTAACCTTTTCGCCGGTTAATTTCAGACGCACATAATCCTTCGGCAGCAATATGGTTTTGGTCCGGCGGAAAATCTCGGGCTCGTGTTTCTTCACCCACAGCAATTTCGGCGCGGTAAAACCCGGCATCACGATATTGCCGGTGATGCGGCGCGCATCGGGTTCGGCTCGCTCGATGTCTTCGCATTCGCGCTGCGAGCGACCGTCATTCCACAAAATTGCCGGACGCAACGGACGATCTGTTTCGTCGAGCAGCGTTGCGCCATGCATTTGACCAGCGAGGCCGATCGCGATAATTCCCGCACGCACATCCGCCGGCAGACTTTGTACTGCTGTAACGGTCGCCGCCCACCACGAATCCGGATCTTGTTCCGAAAACAGCGGTTGCGGTCGACTCACGGTCAGCGCGGCGGATGCTTCGGCACGAACCGCATTGTCATCGTCAATGACAATAGCTTTCACACTGGATGTTCCGATATCAATGCCGAGGAACATCACCTATCTCCGAGAATAAATTGAACAAATAAATGCATATCAGGAATCTGCAACAGTGCGGGACGCGACGATGTCATCGTTGCTCTTGGTGCGCCACAAATGTTGAATATCTTCTAAGCGATGACGCTTAGTCTCGGGTACCCATCGATACACGAAAAACGCTGCGAATAAGCTCATTGCGCCATAAAACCAATACGCGAAACCGTGATGCGAAAACGAATTGAGCCACGAATTTTCATCGAGAATTTTAAATGTCCACGACACCAGCAGATTGGTAATCCATTGCGCGGCGACGGCAATCGCCAATGCTTTGTCTTTGATCGAGTTGGGAAAGATTTCGGACAGGAGCACCCAGGTGACCGGCCCCCACGACAACGCGAAGCCGGCGATATACGCCACGACCGCCACCAACGCAGGCACACCGAGCGATTGCGCCTGAAATAAAAAGCCAAGCGAAAGCATTGATACTGCCATCACCAGACCGCCGATGATCAGCAACGGTTTGCGTCCAAAACGATCGACGGTGGAAATCGCAATGACGGTGAAAACTACATTGGCCAGGCCGACGATAATGGTCTGCAACAACGCCGTATCGGTGGCAGCTCCCATGTTCTTGAACATCAGCGGCGCGTAATACAGCACGGCGTTGATACCGACGAGTTGCTGAAACGCGGACAGTGCAATGCCAACAAAAATCACTAATGAACCAAACGCAAATAAACCGACGTTGGTGCTACCGCGTGTGCTCGTGAGCGATATCTGAATAGCTTCAATAGTGATGCGCGCTTCTTCCTCATGCGTAATGCGATGCAGCACGAGCCGCGCCTCTTCGACACGACCTTTCATCACCAGCCAGCGCGGGGTGTCGGGAACGAGCAGCAGTAACGACATAAACAGCAATGCGGGCACAGCCTCGGAGCCGAGCATCAATCGCCAGCCGATGGCGTTCACCCAGGCATCATCCCCGGCTGAGGCGATAGCCCAATTCACGAAATAGACGATTAGCATGCCGAGCACGATCGCCAATTGATTGAACGCGACGAGTCTGCCGCGTATATCCGCTGGCGCGATTTCCGCGATATACAAAGGCGACAACATCGACGCGATACCTACACCGATGCCGCATAAAATGCGATAACCGATGAAAGGCCATAACGCATTAGGACCCATGCCGCCAATCGGTCCCAATCCTATTTCCGGAATTGCCGAGCCAATGGCGGAAACTAAAAATAAAAAGCCTGCGACCAGCATTCCACCTTTGCGCCCGAGCTTGGCTGACAACCAGCCGGCTATCGCAGCACCGATAATGCAACCAAATAGCGCGCTTGAAATTGTCCACCCGGAAAGACTGCTACGCGCGGTTTCGGAGAGATTCAATGGATCGATAAAGTTCGCGTCGATGGCACCAACAGCACCGGAGATCACGGCGGTGTCATAGCCGAACAATAACCCACCGAGAGCGGCTACGAACGTTAATTTGTTTACGAGAGCCTGGTGTTGCTGAGACATAATTTTCCCCGATATCGGATGTCATTATTGTAACGGGCATGTTAGCGCTACCAAAAAACGCCGGTCAACCAGTTAATCGCCAGCGTTAACTGCTCTGGACATAGGTTCTATGTCCAGAATACGAGATAATGCACAACCCGATTCCGCCCTCCTATTTCCGTTTATGAAAATGTCGAAGCGCGCTCGAAGCCCGATGACCATGCATGAAGCAGCCGCACTTATTGGTGTATCGCCGATGACGGTTTCACGCGTGTTGAGCGGCAGCCCCAATGTCAGGCCGGAAACGCGGGCGCGCGTGGAAGCCGCCATTAAGCGTATAGGTTACACGCCGAACCCCGCAGCTCGTCACCTCGCCGGGGCTAAAGCACTGCGCATAGGAGTTATCTACAACAACCCGAGTGTGGCGTATCTCAATGAATTTCTGATGGGCATACTCGATGCAACCGGCCCGCTTGAATGCCAAATCGTGCTTGAAAAATGCGGTAGCCGAAACATTCGCCCGGCAATCGAGAAAATTGTCGCCGATGGGCTCGATGGAGTGATGTTGCCGCCACCACTCTCCGATTCACCACAGGTGCTAGACCTGTTGGGCGAAGCGGGTATTCCTTGTGTCAGCGTAGCCGGAAAAGCCAATGGCGAAATCGGCCTCGCCGTAACGATTGATAATTTCGATGCAGCCCGCACCATGACGCGCTATCTACTGAAGCTTGGGCATCGCGACATCGGCTTCATCCTTGGCGCCTCGAATCAGCTCGCAAGCGCGGAGCGTTACGCGGGCTTTGTCGCAGCACTGGAAGAAGCCGGCATCGACTTGGCCCCCTCACGCGTGTGCCGAGGCGCTTTTACCTATAAATCCGGCCTCGGCGCCGCCCAACAATTGCTGACCAGTGATTGCAAACCTTCCGCAATCTTCGCGAGCAATGACGATATGGCCGCAGCGGTGATCGCGACTGCCCATCAATTGCAACTCCATGTGCCGACCGATCTCACCGTCGTGGGATTTGACGACACCCTCTTTGCCACAGCGATTTGGCCGCCACTCACTACGATCAAGCAACCAATCGGGATTATGGCGAAAAGGGCGTTAGCCCTGTTGATTGACGAGATTCGATTGCGCTCAGCAGGTAAAACAACGGAGCCAAACTATCAACTCGTCAAATTTTCATTAATCAAACGAGACTCTTCCGCGCCGCTAACGACGTGAACACCTGCTACTCAATAAAATCCCACGGCGCATGCCAGCATAATTATTCCCGCAACGATAATAATCATTCCAACGGCGCGCGCAGCACCTCGAGAATCGGACATCAGACGTTCAACGGAAATGGCCAGTGTCGCGATCGCCATCGCGCCCACATCCATAACGCCGACGACGAGCAAAATTGCGGTCAGGTTTGCGCAACAATAAATACAGCGTGCGCCGAGACGTAAACCGTATCGCCACGCCGTACCGATGGTCGCTGGCGCTACATCAATATTTTTTGGCGCTTCGCGGCAGCAGATAAGTAAATGCGCTTTTCGCGTTGTGAATTGGAAGGCCCCGGCGAGCATAACGATAATTGCCGTTATTAACGGAGTCATTCGCGCCAATGTCGACATTTGCATCTCGAATGCGGCAAGCGCTGTACCGAGGGGGAAAATGGCGATGCCCACCAACGTCCATGCGAGGAAATAACCAGCACCTGCCGATGCGGTTAATTTTCCAAGTCGAATTGTATTTATTTTTTTAAGCGCGCTGCGATAGCGCAATAGCATCGGAATGAGTGATGGCAGCATCATCGCCACCATCATCATCGACCACATGCCGATAAATGCGATCGCAGCATTAATCCAGCTCTGCCCCGGCATTCGCATCCACGCCATCGACATGGTCCAGCCACCTGGCATCGGCATTGCGCTCATCGCCGACATCGAAACGCACATGAAGATTGTTGCTGCAGCGCAGCCGAAAAAAAGCAGCGCCGCAATGGCGAAGAAGGCACGATCATACGTGTTATGCCCGAACTCGTCGTCACGCAAAATTTTTCCGTGTGTTTGGGCTACACAATTCATGATCGTTCCTCCGCTACTTTATTTTGTTACTTACTCGATGGCGCGATTACTTACGCGTTTTCGTACTCATCGTGCCGACGCCACCAGATGCCCGTTTCGTTGCGTCCGCGCGGCGCCCGATCGAGCCATTGATACATTCCCCATAATCCGTCGAGTCCGCGCGCATAGGTTGAGTACGCGTGGTAGATAACGCCGTCTTCGAGTACAAATGCGCTCATACCCGGTCGATCGCGCGTATACGTGGGTACATCGGTGCCGACGCCCTCCGCAATTTGCCGCACGATGGGAGGAACTTCAGTCGTAGCGTCCATCGCATGACCACCGCGTTCGTAGTTGTATTCGATCTCCCCTGCCCGCTGTTGCGCTTCGGTGAACGCGATATTGAAATCGAAATTGAAATCGCTGCCGTGCGATGAAGCCCACGGAAATGTCCATTGCATGCGTTTTTTGTACGCCTGTAATTTTGCGAGCGGCGCGCGCGACACCGCCGTCAGCGTGACATCGTGATGGGCGAGATGAATCGCAAAGCCATTAAAGCCATCCGCAATCGCCGAGCAGGATGGACATCCCTGTTTATAATCGGGCCCAAACATGAAGTGATAGACGAGCAGTTGCGAGCGCCCGTCGAAAAGATCAGCGAGCGATACGCTGCCGTTTTCATTTTCGAATCGATACGATTTATCGACGCGAACCCACGGCAAGTCCTGACGCTGCTTGGCGACTTGATCGCTGCGACGCGTCAATTCTTTTTCTGCCGCTAGTAATTCGAGCCGCGCTTTAAGCCATTGCTCACGGGTTGCTACCGCATGCTGAGCCGTTTTCGGTTGACTGTTCATCGTTTCTTCCTCGCTACTGTTCACGACAGGTTGGTTGATGCTCGCGAGTAGCTTAGGATCGAGTATCGAATGCACGGGAGTAACAAATATGGCGGGATTGAAATGGACTCAATGATTACGGCGGCTGCGCAGGCGTTGGCAGTGGGTGATCCACTCGGCGCTTTGAATCGCGTCGCTTTGCGCAATGATCCACCCGCGCTCGCGCTGCGCGGCATTGCCATGGCGCAGCTCGGTGAGCTCGCACGCGCGAAAGTTCTGGTACGCGAAGCGGCACGCGCATTCGGAGCGAAGGAACCGATTTCGCGAGCGCGTTGTGTTATCGCCGAAGCCGAAATCGCATTGGCCACACGCGATCTTGGCTGGCCCGCGAAAACGCTCGATGCGGCACGAAGCGTACTCGAGCAACACGGCGATCGTGTTAACGCGGCGCACGCACGCTATCTGGAAATCCGCCGCGATGTGTTGATCGGCAACATCGACAACGCGGAACGTTTACTAGCTGAAATAAATCCTGAATTTCTTCCAGTATCACTCAAAGCCATTCACTATTTGCTCGCGGCCGGAATTGCGATGCGACGTTGTCACGCACGTGCCGCGCATGACGCCATTGCGCACGCGGAACGCGCCGCACGCAGCGCTGGTATCCATGCGTTGATGGCCGAGGTCGAGAGTGCCGCGCGCATTCTTCGTTCACCAGCAGCACGTCTGATAGCACAGGGCGAGTCGCACGATGTATTGCTCGATGACATCGAGAAATTATTTTCATCGAAAAATTTTATTGTCGATGCATGCCGCTATGTTGTGCGCGATGAGCGCAATGCAATTTCACTCGCCACGCGGCCGATATTATTTGCGTTGGCGCGTGCGCTAGGTGAAGCGTGGCCCAACGATGTGCCGCGCAATATTCTGGTGGTAGAAGCATTTCGCGCGAATCACATCAAAGATGCGAAAACTATCGACGAATCTTATCGCGCACGCTTACGCGTAGAAATCGGGCGGCTGCGCTCGGCACTGTCTCCGCTTGCCGACATCATGGCGACGTCGCGTGGATTTGCACTGGTACCGCATCAACCAGCCGATGTGATTGTGCTGGCGCGACCTATCGAAGAAAAATACGCGACCATTCTCGCGTTTTTAGCCGATGGCGAGCCGTGGTCGAGTTCGGCGTTGGCGCTTGCGCTCGGCATCAGTCAGCGCACCGTGCAACGCGCACTCGATGTGCTCGCTGCCGATGGCAAAATACAATCGTTCGGCGAAGGCCGCTCGCGCCGCTGGCTCACTCCGCCGCTGCCGGGATTCGCGACGACATTGTTACTCCCATCGGCGTTTGCCGATTAAATAGAATGGACTCACATTCACTGCAATGCTGAACGCATACAACGGGAGATAAACATGAAGCGATTAAATGCCGATATCGTCGACGAATACGGACCGTTCCCAGGAATCGAAAAAGTCGCGGGAGTCACATACGATGGCCAGCACGTTTGGTTTGCGTCGGGCGATAAATTGAATGCGCTTAATCCGACGACCGGAAAGACGCTGCGCGCAATCGACGTTCCCGCGCATGCAGGGACCGCGTTCGATGGCAAATATCTTTTTCAAATCGCCGAAGATCGAATTCAGAAAATCGATCCGAGCAACGGGCGCGTGATTGCGACAATTCCCGCACCACTCGGCGGTGCATCGGGACTCGCATGGGCGGAAGGCTGGCTCTGGGCAGGCCAACACCGCGCGAAAAAAATTCATCAAATCGACCCTGATACCGGATCTATTGTGCGCACCATCGAGGCCACGCGTTTTGTCACCGGCGTCACTTGGGCGGATGGAGAGCTTTGGCACGGTACATGGGAAAATGAACAGAGCGATTTGCGCCGCATCGATCCGCAAACCGGCGAAGTGCTCGAACAATTGGATATGCCGAGCGGCATTGGCGTCTCGGGACTCGAATTTGATGGCCGCGATAAATTCTTCTGCGGCGGCGGCGATAGCGGCAAAGTACGAGTCGTGCGTAAGCCAAAACGCGCTGCGAAGTAAAAGTGGTACGGTAAAAATAAAAAAATAATTTAGGACAAAGACTTAGGATCGCGAAACCGTCCCACTTTTATTTCGGTCAACGCGGCTGCAGCGAAACTCGCCCACTTGCGGAAGGAAAACTGCATCGGCGAAATGCCGGAACGTTTAGGCCTCGCTGGTGGGTGAGCCGCAACGATGCGTCGAGAGCAAATCCGCAAAATCTCCGGCATCAACCGGTCGACTGAAGTAGTAACCCTGCATTTCGTCGCACGCGCGCTGGCGTAAAAAAGTCTGTTGTTCGCGGGTTTCGACGCCCTCGGCGACAATGGTTAAGCTCAGGCTTTTTCCCATCGCAATAATGGCTTCGGTGATCGCTTGATCGTCTCTGTCTTCCACCACTTCGCGGATAAATGATCGATCCACTTTTAGGGTGTCGATGGGAAACCGTTTTAATTGTGCGAGTGATGAGTAACCGGTGCCGAAATCATCAATGGCAATGCGCACTCCGAGCCCTTTTATCGCATGTAACAACTGCACGGCTTGATCGACGTTATGCATGACCATGCTTTCGGTAATCTCGAGCTCTAGATGCTCCGGTCGCATCCCTGACTCATCCAGTGCGTCTTTGATATGGATCAGCAGATCTTCATTGAGAAATTGCCGCGGCGAAAGATTTACTGCCACGCAAACCGGTGCCAGCCCTTGTGCCTGCCATGCCATATTTTGTGCGCACGCGGTTTTGAGCACCCAGCGTCCGATTGGCACAATCAGGCCGCTCTCCTCGGCGATTGGAATAAATTGGGCGGGCGAGACCAATCCGAACTGCGGATTATTCCAACGCAATAAAGCTTCAACGCCATTGATATTGTTGGTACGTAAATCCAGCTTGGCCTGATACTGCAACGACAGTTCATTTTTCTCGAGTGCCGAACGCAATTCATTCTCCAGCACCATGCGCTGCAATGTATGCGATTTGCTGCTTGAGCTAAAAAATTGGAAGGTGTTTTTGCCATCTTCCTTCGCTTGATACATCGCAATGTCAGCGTGTTTAAGCAATGTTTGTTCGTCGGTGCCGCCTTCTGGAAAAAGGCTGATGCCAACGCTGGCAGTGACGCGGCATTCCTGACCGTTCAGCGTCATTGGCCGCATGATTTCAGTAATAATTTTACGCGCGCAGGTGCCCGCATCTGCTGGAATATCGACTTCCTGAATCAGCACAACAAATTCGTCGCCGCTCAATCGCGCAACAATATCCCCTGCACGAACACAGCTGCGTAACCGTTTGGCTACCTCTTGCAGCAGGACGTCACCCGCTTGGTGCCCTAGCGCATCATTAATGGATTTGAAGCGATCGAGATCGATAAATAGCACGGCGAATTTGCGCGAATAACGTTTCGCCGATTCAACAGTAAGATTGAGGAGATTACTGAACATTGCCCGATTCGGTAATCCGGTCAATTCATCGTGCGTGGCCAGATATTGAATACGTTCTTCGGCGCGTTTGCGTTCGGTAATATCGATCACCGCCCCGGAAATGAAATGCGGATCGCCCTGCTCATTGCGTTCGATATTCGATTTGATCAGTAACCATCTATGCGTATTTGCGTCTATTTTGACCCGGCATTCAATCTGCCATTCAGTAAGCCCTTCCTGAAATGCTTCTTGTCTTCTTCGCGCGAGTTCTTTTATATCCTCTGGATCGATTTGACTCATCATGAGCTCTGGGGTCATGACGGTACCTTCGGGATGGCCATACATCGGCGCAATATTGTAGTTCCAAGTACCGTTGCTTAAATCGCTAGCTTTGGTTTCGTCGTTACCAAAAAAATGTCGATATATCGCAATTCCAGATGCTTTCAGCGCCGTCTGCAGATAGTTTTGCGCTATGCGTAACTGCTCGTTTGCATGTTGGAGCTGCTCTTCCAATTCTTTTCGCGCGGTAATATCGAAACACACGCCAGCAATATACTGAAGCTGCTTCAAATCATCGCGTCCGATCAAATAGCGGGACATTATCCAGCGGATTTTCCCGTCACTTCCCAACACCCGATAAGCGCAGTCCTGTCTCGAAGCTCCGCGCTCGATGGCCTTGGCCAACTCATCGCGCACGCTAATGCGATCAAGGGGGTGAACGCAGGCAAGAAAATTTTCAATATTATCGGTGGCGGGGTCGACGCCGAGTAGCGTGTCCAGATTCAGCGACCATGCCAGCTGAGAACCGACACCAGTAACGATCACATCGCCTGCTGCGCTCAACCTGAGGGGATAGAAAAAGACGCCTGTGCCCGACGCAGTTAACGTGGCACGCAGCAGTTCGACGGAAGGCCCGTCACTGGCATTGTGTAAGCGCAGTGCCGTATCGGCGGTGAACAAGTCTTCGTCCATGGGTTTAGCTCGCATGTCAACCTCTACTCATCGTATGTCCGAAGCGTAGAACATTCTTTGCGAAGCTTCATATTTGGCAATCGTTTTGATCGCCGGAGTTGTACCTAGATATAAGACATATATACCTACAACCCTCTTATGTACCTCATGTAAGGATGAGCTCTATCTTTTGATGATCGGCCCTCGCGATGCTCAGAATTCTCGCAGCGATAACCATTTTTCGCCGTTATTCGATGCAGCAACGACTTGTTCGATGAATGCCATGCCGCGCACGGCGGCCTCGATACCGGGTACATCGAGGGCGCTGATGGCTGGCGCACGCTGCTCGATACGCGCACGAACCTGTTCGGCAAAATTGCGATAAATATTGGCGAATGCTTCGAGGTAGCCTTCGGGATGCCCTCCTGGCGTACGCGTATTGGCTGCTGCCATGGCGCCGAGATAGCCGGCTGCGGTTCGTAAGCGCTGAGTCGGTTGATCAAGCGATTTCCATAACAAAGTATTCGGTTCTTCCTGATGCCATTCCAAGCCGGCTTTGTCGCCATAAACGCGAATACTCAGACTATTTTCTTCGCCGATCGAAATCTGGCTCGCCATCAGCACGCCACGGGCGCCATTATCAAAGCGCAATAAAACGGAGCCATCGTCATCGAGTGTGCGGCCATCGACAAAGGTAGTCAGTTCCGCGCACAGCGCCGTGATGTGCAATCCGGTGACGTACTCGGCCAGATCCGCGGCATGTACACCGATGTCGCCCATGCAACAGCTGATGCCAGCACGCGCGGGATCGACGCGCCATTGCGCCTGTTTGTTATCGGTGGCTTCGGTTTGATTCGCGAGCCAGCCCTGCTGGTACTCGACGATAACTTTGCGGATTGTTCCCAATTCACCAGACGCGATGCGTTGTCGTGCTTCTTTCACCAACGGGTAGCCGGTGTACGTGTGCGTTAAGCCATATAACAAACCACTCTCGCGGACGAGCTCGCGCAACCGCAATGCTTCAGCGAGATCAAATGTTGCCGGCTTATCCGACAGGATATGAAATCCTTGTTGCAACGCTGCTTCGGCCACTGGGAAGTGCATGTGATTGGGCGTGACGATCGCCACGAAGTCCATGCGCTGCTCCGGCGGCAATGCCGCTTCGCGCTGCATCATTTCGCGATAATCGGCATAGACCCGGTCTGGCGGCAGGTACAATGCGGCACCGGAACGCGCGGCTTTATCGGGATTGCTGCTCAGCGCTCCGCAGACCAGTTCAATCTGACCATCAAGCGCCGCTGCGATGCGGTGCACCCCACCAATAAATGCGCCCTCGCCGCCTCCCACCATACCCATTCGTATTTTTCGCATTAGCTTCTCCTTCGGTAGCAACCCAGCGGCTGAGCTACGGTATTACTTAATGCCACTTTATTCAGCGGCCTGAAAAGATGGTTGCCTATGGCAGGCCGAGCACGCGCCGATTGAGTGCGGCATCGCCACCGAGGCTGGCAAAATCATCAAACGCGCGCTCCGCTTTGCGAATCATATGATCGCGAATAAATGTTGCGCCTTCGCGCGCGCCATCATTCGCATTTTTGATGCAGCACTCCCATTCGAGTACAGCCCAGCCGTCGTAGTTGTACTGAGTGAATAAACTAAAAATGCGTTTGAAATCGATTTGGCCGTCGCCGAGCGAGCGGAATCTACCCGCGCGATCGATCCAATTTTGATATCCGCCATAAACACCGCTGCGCCCATCAGCATGGAACTCGGCATCTTTCACATGAAACGCTTTGATACGCTCGTGGTAAATGCGAATGAATTCGAGATAATCCATGTGCTGCAGCAACATGTGACTTGGATCGAACAAAATATTTGCGCGCGGATGATTTTTTGTTGCCGCCAGAAAACGCTCGAACGTGATGCCGTCGAAGAGATCCTCACCCGGATGCAATTCATAACAGACATCGACGCCGGCTTGGTCGAATGCATTCAGAATCGGAATCCAGCGTCGCGCCAATTCCGCAAAACCTTCTTCAACTAAACCGGCAGGCCGTTGCGGCCACGGATACATCAAATGCCACATCAATGCCCCGGAAAAGGTCGCATGCGCCTTGAGGCCAAGTCGCTGACTGGCTTTGGCAGCGTTCAATAGTTGTTTATTGGCCCATTCAGTGCGCGCTTTAGGATTGTTGTGATATTGCGCGGGTGCGAAACCATCAAAAAGTTGATCGTACGCGGGATGCACCGCAATGAGCTGGCCCTGCAGGTGCGTGGATAATTCGGTTATCTCGACGCCGTAATCGGCCAACTCGCCTTTCAGCTCATCGCAGTAGGTATCACTGTTTGCAGCGAGCTCAAGATCGATACATTGCGACGCCCAAGTCGGAAGCTGAATGCCTTTATAACCAAGTTCCGATGCCCATTTCGCCATATTGGGTAACGAATCGAAAGGCGCTTCATTGCCGACGAACTGTGCAAGAAAAATAGCGGGGCCTTTCATCATTCTTCCTCCGTCTGGTGAGCAGACTGTGTCGATGCAGTAAATAGGAAATTATTAAGCGGGGGCGACTTCGAGATAGCGCCGGATTTCATATCAATATCCAAAATAAGTCAAATGTTTGAACTGGGGTGTTTGTTCGTTACTATCAACTCACATGGTTTAAAGGCGTAATGTATGTCGAGCAAAATTGGCATTGGTGTTAACGGCTGGGTCTGGACATCGCCCTTTCAGGCTTCGTCATTGCCTTTACTCGCCAAAGCGGCAGAAATGGGCTTCGATGCTTTTACCGTACCCATCGAAGATCCGACCTTAATCGATGCCATGGAAATTCGTGCGATCAGCCGCGATCTCGAATTGCGTATTCACGTCTCAGGCGCGTTTGGACCGACGCGCGATTTAACGCATGACGATGAAATTTATCGGCGCGAGAGTCTCGATTACATTCATACCTCACTCAAACTGTGCGAACAGATGGGTGCGACGTTATTTGTCGGCCCGATGTATTCGAGCGTCGGTAAGCGCCGCAAAGTGCCCGAGACACAGCGGAAGATCGAATGGGAGCGCGCGGTCGGCGGCTTGCGTGAAGCAGCGAAAATAGCGCGCGACCATGGCGTAACGTTGGCGATCGAGGCGCTCAATCGCTTCGAAACCGACCTGATCAATACGGCGGCGCAGCTTAAAAAACTGGTGCGTAATATCGACGATAGCGCGGCAAAAATGCATCTCGATACATTCCACATGAATATTGAAGAAGCCAATATTTACGATGCGATTGTCCTCGCCGGCGAAGATCTGGTTTACGTCGACGCGAGTGAAAGCGATCGCGGCGCACCGGGTTCAGCGCAAGTGCATTGGCACGATTTGGCGAGAGGCTTGCGCGATATTAATTATCGTGGGGATTGTGTTATCGAAAGTTTTACCCCCGAATGTGAAGCCATCGCGGCGGCTGCGGCAATTTGGCGCCCGCTCGCGCCAAGCCAGGATCACATCGCTAGCGATGGTCTGAAATTTTTGCGACAACTCTTGGCATAAGGTAATTCTGGGCATAAAGGGTATGGCATAACGGGGCAATCGCAGTATCTATCGTCAGCCGAAATTCTATTTAGAGCACATTTGTATCGGAGAAAACGTTATGCCCATGCTGAGCTACGAAACTACCCGTCGCACTCTGCAAACCGAAACCGGCACCTTAAGCTATAACGAAGCCGGTGCTGGGGCGCCGCTGATTTTATTGCACGGCTCCGGTCCGGGTGTATTCGGCTGGGCGAATTTCTCGCGCAATCTATCGTTATTCGCGCAGCACTTTCGCACCATCATTCTTGATATGCCGGGCTACGGCGGCAGTACGCCAGTTGATGGTTTTCCGGTGGATGCGGGTGTCAACGCGACACTGCAATTGATGGACAAGCTCGGTATCGAGCAAACGCGCATTATCGGCAATTCGATGGGCGGCATGGTCGGCACTCATTTTGCCGCCAAATATCCGCATCGCATCGATCGGTTGTGCACGATCGGCGGTGCCGGCATGAATATCTATTCGCCGTTTCCCAGCGAGGGCGTGAATTTACTGGTCGATTTTACCGAACAGCCGACACGCGAGCGCTTGATTGCCTGGCTGCACTCGATGGTATTTGATCCAGCGCTGATTACTGAAGAGTTAATCGAGGATCGCTGGCGCCGTGCCACCGATCCCATCGTGCTCGAAGTGAGCCGTCGCATGTATTCGCGCGCTGCAATTAAAGCAATCGCAGCCGGCATGCGAACTAACCCATCATGGACACATCTCAGCGCGATTCAATGCCCGACACTCATGACCTGGGGTCGCGACGACCGCGTCACCCCGCTCGACTGGTCGCTGCTGCCAATGCGGTTAATTCCGAAGTGTGAGCTGCACGTGTTCTACGATTGCGGTCATTGGGCGATGATCGAGCGCCAGCATGAATTCGAAAATATCGTGCTGGCGTTTATGCAACGTGCATGACAGAAAACGCCTACGCGAAAAATTTGGCGAGGCAGCGTTTAATTCTGCAATTTCAAATATTGATTAACACCTAAGGCAGTCAGCGTGCATACCGCTGCCGAGAGCAAGTAAACGCCGACGAAAGCGAGCCCGAAATGCGCGCACAGACCTAACGCGACCAACGGTGCGAAGGCAGCGCCGATCAGCCATGCCAGATCCGACGTCAGCGCCGCACCGGTATAGCGGTATTTGGCGCCAAAATTCGCGGTGACCGAGCCGGCAGCCTGACCATACGACAACCCCAGCAACACGAAGCCGACCAATACGAAAATATCCTGACCGGCTGTGCCCGAGCCAAGCAATGTCGGCGCAAAGCCGCTGAACATGGCGATGGCGGCGGCCAGCGCCGCGAGCGTGCGTGTGCGCCCGAAGCGATCGGCAATCACGCCCGATAACACAATCGCGCCAGCCGACAGGAACGCGCCGCCAATCTGCACCATCAGGAACTGATTCACCGACTGATCCGAGAACAGCAGAATCCAGGACAGCGGGAAAATCGTCACGATATGGAACAGTGCATAACTCGCCAGCGCAGCTGCGGCGCCGATGATGATGTGACGCCCTTTCTGTTGCGCAAGATCGATAACGCTGGTCGGCTCTAGCTCGTGCTCGCCAAGCTCACGCTCGTACTCGTGGGTGAGCACCAGCCGCAGGCGGGCGAACAGCGCGACCACATTGATCGCAAAGGCCGCGAAAAACGGATAGCGCCAACCCCATCCCAGAAAATCCGCCTGCGATAAATTGCTATTCAAATACGCAAATAATCCTGCCGCGATCACGAATCCGACCGGTGCGCCCAGTTGACCGAGCATGGCATACCAGCCGCGACGATCCGGCGGTGCGTTCAATGCCAGCAGTGATGGCAGGCCATCCCACGAACCGCCGAGCGCCAACCCTTGCCCCACCCGGCATATCGCTAACAGGATGATCGACAACATGCCGAACTGCTCATAGCCGGGCAGAAATGCCATGCCGCAGGTGCTGGTGCCAAGTAGGAACAGCGATGCGGTTAGCTTGGTACCGCGATCCCAGCGCCGTTGAATCCACATCGAAGCAATGGTGCCGATCGGCCGCGCGACGAACGCCAACGCCAAAATGACGAACGACCACAAGGTCGCTTCCAGCTTCGGCAAAAAAGGAAAAAACACATGCGGGAAAACCAACGCGGAGGCGATACCGAAAACGAAGAAATCGAAGTATTCGGAAGCACGACCGATAACGACGCCGACGGCAATCTCATTCGGCGCAACATCCGTATCGGCACTCTGACCGTGATGATGAATGTGTTTGTCGAGGTACTGCGAATTTTGCATGGCGTTAAATCCAATCGGGTGAGGCGGACGCCAGCATGTCGCCGCTGGTATCGGGTCATGCTATTTATCATTATTATCCGATAACTGCGATAGGACAAAACGTCCAATCGACGTTTCACTGCGATAGCATTAAAGTTCGCGTCACCTTCCGCACCCATGCGGATTCTCTGTGTGCCAGTTGCTGTCCGGGTTCTTATCGATGACTACCGTCAAACTTTTCTGTCGATACCTTCTGCTGGCTTGCGCCGTGTTGTCGCTTTCGGGATGCGATTTTTTATTGCTGAATCCGCCCGGTGACATCGCCTGGCAAGAAGGCAGGCTGATCCTGCAATCGACCTATTTGATGCTGTTGATCATCGTACCGGTGATCATTTTGACGCTGTTATTCGCATGGCGTTACCGCGCCTCCAATCGCGATGCCACCTATAAGCCGGACTGGGATCATTCGACTCAGCTTGAGCTGCTCATCTGGGCCGCGCCGCTGATGATCATCATTGCGCTGGGAGCCATCACCTGGATCACGACGCACACGCTCGACCCCTATCGGCCGCTCGACCGTATCGCGCGCGATCGTCCGGTTCCCGCCAATGCCGAGCCTCTGGTCATCGAGGTTGTCGCGCTCGATTGGAAATGGCTGTTTCTGTATCCCGAACAAGGTATCGCGACGGTAAATGAAGTGGCTGCGCCGGTGGATCGCCCGATTAAATTCAAAATCACCGCCTCCGATGTGATGAACTCGTTCTATATCCCCGCCCTCGCCGGCCAGATTTATGCGATGCCCGGAATGGAGACGTTGCTGCATGCGGTGATGAATAAGCCAGGCGATTACGAAGGCTTTTCCGCTAATTACAGCGGCGCCGGGTTCTCGCATATGCGTTTTCAGTTCAAGGGATTGAGCGACGACGATTTCAAACAATGGGTACAGAAAACCAAATCCAGCGGCGCGGAGCTGAGCCGGGATGCTTATCTGCAACTGGCGCAGCCGAGCGAGCGCGAACCGGTGCGGCTGTACGCGCAAGTAGCGCCCGATCTGTACAAGACGATCCTCAACCGTTGTGCGGACGGCAAAACGCTGTGCATGGACCACATGATGGCGGTCGATATGGGCATGATTCCCAAAGACAGTCACCACGGGCACCACAATGAAACTGAAGCCGCGGAATCTCCGGCTGCCGAACACCATCACTAACCGACTGCCCGCCATTGGCGAATACAACCGCAAGCTGTCGGGCCGCGCGCGTTGCGCAAAGCCCTAGCGGATCACGGAGACACTATGTCTGAGCAACTCGACTTAACCCGCCTGATTTTCGGCCGCCTGACCTGGGAGGCGATTCCGTATCACGAGCCGATTCTGGTGTGGACCTTCGTTGCCGTCGCACTGGTCGGCGTAGGAGTGTTCGCGGCAGTGACGCGCGCCGGCGCCTGGGGCTATCTATGGCGCGAATGGTTTACCAGCATCGATCACAAAAAAATCGGGATCATGTACATCATCCTCGGCCTGGTGATGCTGCTGCGCGGCTTTGCCGATGCGATCATGATGCGGCTACAACAGGCAATGGCGTTTGGCGACAACCTCGGTTATCTGCCGCCCGAGCATTACGACCAGATCTTCACTGCGCACGGCGTGATCATGATTTTCTTCGTCGCGATGCCATTGGTGACAGGCTTCATGAACTATGTGATGCCGCTGCAAATCGGCGCGCGCGACGTCGCATTTCCGTTCCTCAACAACTTCAGCTTTTGGATGACTGCGTTCGGCGCGGCGCTGGTGATGGTCTCGCTGTTCATCGGCGAATTCGCGAAAACCGGTTGGCTCGCCTATCCGCCGCTGTCAGGCATCGACTACAGCCCGGGCGTCGGCGTCGACTATTACATCTGGGCATTGCAGATCGCCGGCGTCGGCACGCTGTTGTCCGGCGTCAACATGATCGTAACGATCGTCAAAATGCGCGCGCCCGGCATGACGATGATGAAAATGCCGGTATTCACGTGGACCGCGCTGTGCACCAACGTGCTGATCGTAGCCGCGTTCCCGGTGTTGACCGCGGTGCTCGTGCTGCTGTCGCTCGATCGTTATTTCGGCACGCACTTCTTCACTAACGATCTCGGCGGCAACGCCATGATGTACATCAACCTGATCTGGATCTGGGGCCACCCCGAGGTCTACATCCTGATCCTGCCGGTATTCGGCATTTTCTCTGAAGTAGTTTCTACATTCAGCGGTAAACGGTTATTTGGTTATGCATCAATGGTTTATGCAACCATTGTAATCACGATTCTATCGTACCTGGTATGGCTGCATCACTTCTTCACGATGGGCTCGGGTGCCAGTGTGAATTCGTTTTTCGGCATCACTACGATGATCATTTCGATTCCGACCGGCGCCAAGATTTTTAACTGGTTATTCACGATGTACCGGGGCCGTATTCGCTTCGACGTGCCGATGTTGTGGACCGTCGGCTTCATGGTGACATTCGTGATCGGCGGTATGACCGGCGTATTGCTGGCGGTGCCGCCGGCCGATTTCGCGCTGCACAACAGCCTATTTCTGATCGCGCATTTCCATAATGTGATCATCGGCGGCGTACTGTTCGGCCTGCTCGCCGGTATCAACTACTGGTTCCCGAAAGCATTCGGTTTCCGCCTCGATCCGTTCTGGGGCAAGTGTTCGTTCTGGTTCTGGTTGATCGGTTTCTGGGTCGCCTTCATGCCGCTGTATGTGCTCGGCCTAATGGGGGTCACCCGCCGCGTCAGCCATTTTGATGATCCATCGCTGCAGATATGGTTTCAAATTGCCGCTTTCGGCGCGGTGCTGATCGCCATCGGTATTGCCTGCATGCTGATTCAGTTCTACGTCAGCATTCGCAACCGGCATGCGCTGCGCGATGAAAGCGGCGACCCCTGGCATGGCCGCACGCTGGAATGGTCGACCTCGTCGCCGCCGCCCGCGTACAACTTTGCGTTCACACCGGTGGTGCACGACAACGACGCCTGGTACGACATGAAAAACCGCGGTCATCAACGGCCACTCACCGGCTTCAATCCGATTCATATGCCCAAGAACACCGCTGCCGGGTTTGTGCTCGCCGCGATGGCCACCGTATGCGCGTTCGCATTGATCTGGCAGATGTGGCTGATCGCCGGCATCGCGTTCGTCACCTTGATCGTCTCGACCATCGTTCACACCTTCAACTACCAGCGCGATTACCACATCCCGACCGAAGAGGTCGTCGTGATCGAAGAAGCGCGCACTCGACAACTGGCTGCTCTCAATGGCTAACGCACTCGCTATCTCGACCATGGACGCCGACGGGCGTCCGATTTTCCACGACGCCACGGGCGCGCATCATCCAGAAAACGGCACCCTGCTCGGTTTCTGGTTGTACCTGATGAGCGACTGCCTGATCTTCGCCTGCCTGTTTGCGGTGTATGGCGTGCTCGGACGCAGCTACGCCGCCGGCCCCACCGGTGGTGAACTGTTCGATCTGAAATTAGTGACGATCAATACCTCGATGCTGCTCCTGTCTTCGATCACTTACGGCTTTGCCATGATCGCGATGCAAAGCAACAAGCGTGCGGCAGTACAGAGCTGGCTGGCAATCACCGGTCTGTTCGGTCTCGCATTTATCAGCATCGAGCTCTACGAGTTCCATCATCTGATTCTCGAAGGTGCCGGTCCGCAGCGCAGCGGTTTTTTGTCCGCTTTCTTCACGCTAGTCGGTACGCACGGCCTGCACGTGAGCTTCGGCATTGTCTGGTTGTTGGTATTGATGACGCAGGTCGGCAAGTTTGGTCTGACCGCCGCCAATAAACGTCGGCTGTTCTGCTTATCGATGTTCTGGCACTTTCTCGATGTGGTCTGGATCGGTGTATTTACCTTCGTTTATCTGATGGGAGTATTGCCATGAGCCATCCATCCCCCGAGGCGCATTCCGGCCACGATCATCACGATCACGAGCACGCGCATATCAGCACCCAGGGCTATGCCATCGGCTTCATCCTGTCGGTAATCCTGACGGCGATTCCGTTCTGGCTGGTGATGAATCATGTCATCACCAACTCCGGCACCACCGCCTTTGTGGTGCTGGCATTCGCTGCAGTGCAGATGGTCGTGCACATGATTTTCTTCCTGCACATGAACGCAAAATCGGAGGGTGGCTGGAACATGCTCGCGCTGATTTTCACGTTGGTGCTGGTCGTCATCCTGCTCGCCGGTTCGTTATGGGTGATGCACAACCTCAACACCAATATGATGCCAATGCCTACCGACATGGCGGGTATGCATTGATTCCCCGCGCGGTGGCCGTGCGTCGCCGCTCATTCCCGTGACCGCAACAAACAGCTCCGAGCAAACTCGTCCGCCGCGCGGCGCCATCGCGCTGAGCCTCATCGCGGCCGTCTGCCTATTCGCCTTTAGTGGATTGATCGCGCTCGGGACGTGGCAGCTGCAGCGCCTGAGTTGGAAGCTCGATCTGATCGAGCGCGTTGAGTCGCGCATCCATGCGCCGGCAGTTCCCGCGCCAGCGTCGTCCGGTTGGCCGCAGGTTTCTGCGGCGCGCGATGAATACCGGCATGTACGGCTCACGGGGCATTACCTCAGCGGAAAAGACACTCGCGTACAGGCGGTGACGGCGCTCGGCTCCGGCTTCTGGATTTTGTCGCCGCTTCAGCTGGTGGACGGCAGCATCGTGTTAGTTAATCGCGGCTTCATTCCCTCCGATTGGCGCCGCCCGGTGCCACCCGCCTCGACCGCTACCATTACCGGGCTACTGCGCATCAGCGAACCCGGCGGTGGCTTTCTGCGCCGCAACGATGCCACGACAGATCGTTGGTATTCGCGCGATACCATCGCGATCGGCGCCGCGCGCGGCCTGCAAAACGTGGCGCCGTTCTTTGTCGATGCGGATGCCGCCGCCGACGCGACGGAATGGCCTCGCTCAGGGCTGACCGTCACCCACTTCTCCAATAATCATTTAGGCTACGCACTGACTTGGTTTGCGCTGGCGCTCATGGTGTTGTGGGGTGGCTGGCGCGTTTTTCGGGAAGAGCTGGCTCTAAGGCGTCGTCGCCAGCGAGCCGGCGTCGACTAGCACCCGTTCTCCCCTTCCGGATCCTTATTCAGAGCCCGCTATGCTGGAACATCAACGCCCTGAGCCTGCCATCGATACGCTAGCCGAGACCCACGGCTCGCTATCCGGGCACATCGGTTTGGCGAGCATGCATCCGCTGATTCATCTGCGCTGGCTCGCGGTCTTTGGCCAGATCACCACCATTCTTTTCGTGCGCTACGCATTTGCGGTGGAATTGCCGCTGGCGATGATGGCCGTGGTGCTCGCCTGCCTTATCGGCTTCAACATCATCAGCATGTGGTGGTGGCGCAATCGCGAGGAAGTACCGCGCGTTTCGTTATTTCTGGCTTTGCTGGTCGATGTCTTTACGTTGACCGCGCAGCTATACCTGAGCGGCGGTGCCGCCAACCCTTTCGTATTTTTGTATTTGCTGCAGGTGGTACTCGGGGCGGTATTACTGCCAGCCATCGCGGCCTGGGTGCTGGCCAGCCTTACCGGTTTGTGCTTTGTCGGTCTGACGATCTGGCCGGGGCCGGTATCGGTGCCGCACGAACATTATCTCGACGGCCTGCTGATCTGTTTCGCGCTGAATGCCGCGCTGCTCGTGGTGTTTATCAATCGCATCAACGGCATGTTGCGAGCGCACGATGCGCGGCTGATCGCGCTGCGCGAACGTGCCTCCGAAGAGGAACACATTGTCCGCATGGGTCTGCTCGCTTCGGGTGCCGCGCACGAACTCGGCACACCGCTGGCAACGATTTCGGTGATTCTCGGCGATTGGCGGCATCTGCCGGCCATCGCTTCGCAACCGGATTTATTGGAAGAGCTCAGCGATATGCAATTGCAGCTCGAACGTTGTAAAACGATCGTCAGCGGTATCCTGCTGTCGGCCGGCAATATGCGCGCCGAATCGCTGATCCAAACCACCGCCAGCGCTTTTTTGGATGATGTTGTCGCCGCTTGGCGCACGACGCGACCGGTGAAAAAATTCGATTATATGAAACGTGTGGTCGACGATTTAACGATTGTCTCCGACGAAGGTCTGAAACAGACAATCTGCAATATTCTCGACAACGCACTCGAAGCATCGCCGGACTGGTTGGCCTTTGAAGCGTTTCGCGATGGCGATGATTTGTTGCTGCGTGTGTTCGATAACGGCCCCGGCTTCGCGCCGTCGATGCTCGAACGATTTGGGCAGCCGTATCAATCGAGCAAGGGTCGTCCCGGCGGCGGACTCGGATTATTTTTGGCGGTGAATGTGGTGCGTGCGCTCGGCGGTCACATCGAAGCGCGCAATCGCGAATTGGGCGGTGCACTGGTCACCTTACAATTGCCGCTCGCCTCGTTAACACTCGAACCTCCGATCGAGGAAAGCACAGCCGATGAACTCTGATAATGCTCGCCAGCTGCTGATCGTCGAAGACGACGCAACATTTGCACGCACGCTGCAGCGCTCGTTCGAACGCAGAGGCTACAGCGTGTATGTCGCGACTACTCTCGACGCCGCACTCGCGCAACTTGCCACACATACGCTGACGCACGCGGTAGTTGATCTCAAACTCGGCGGTGGCGATTCCGGGCTAGCCTGCGTAAAAGCATTGCACGCGCATTCGAGCAAAATCGTCATTGTCGTGCTCACCGGCTATGCGAGCATTGCAACAGCCGTCGAAGCGATCAAGCTCGGCGCCTGTCATTATCTGGCGAAGCCTTCCAATACCGACGATATCGAAGCCGCCTTCGAGCGTGCACTCGGCGACGACAGCATCGAAGTCACCGAGCGCACCACATCGATCAAAACATTGGAGTGGGAATATATTCACGAAGTGCTGGCGGCGTCGGATTTCAATATTTCCGAAGCGGCGCGACGGCTCGGTATGCATCGACGCACGCTCGCGCGCAAATTGGAAAAATCGCGGATTAAATAAATTAAAGCGCCGCCAAAATAATTTAATCGCTACACGCCCACCAACAAACACAGCAGCCGAATCGTAAAATCATTGCGATTGAACCAGGCGTGATTGGTTTGTCGCTGCACCACAAGATCGCCGGGTTGTAATTCAACCTCACCGTCGTCGAGTGCGAGTACCACCGAACCATCCAGCACGACAACGTAATCAATGGTATCGGTCAAATGAAATCCGCGTTCATCGAGGCCCGGAATACCCTGCTGTAACCATACACGCATGATCGGCTCGGGCGGCAGTGCCACGACGCGCCACGATGAATGCCCCGGCGCAATTGCCGGTTTAGCATTCTCGGTGGGTATTGGTTCCGCACCGAGCGGTTGTGTGGGACTCGTATCCCATAGCATCGAAAACAGCGAATCTTGCGCAATAGTTTCATCGACGATAACGCGCGAGCGACCATCAACAGTTCCAGTGACTATTTTTCGCATGACTTCCTCACTTGGCATTGTTATTAATGGAATGGCGCAATCTTCGATGAATTGCGCGTTTACTGCAACGCGGTCGATGCGCAGTAAACCAATGCCTATTGATAAGAACATGCACCACCGCCCAAAGGACACAACGCTATGACCGATCTCGAAAAGCTGTTGATCATCGAGCAGATAAAATTACTGCGCGCACGTTTCGCACGCTATATGGATACCAAGGATTGGGATCGTATGCGCGATACCATTTCGAATGATTGTGTGTTCGATTGCACCGAAGAAGCCGGCATCGACCAACCGTGGATCGGCGCGCAGCAAATCATCGACAATATCCGCGCTGCTTTCGCTAATGCTGTCACCGTGCATCACGCGCATATGCCTGAAATCGACGTCTTGTCAGCGCACAGCGCACGCGCAATTTGGGCGATGCAGGATATGCTGCGTTTTCCTGGCGAGCCTACTGTGGAAATCGTCGGCGCTGGCCATTATCACGAAACCTACACGCTGGAGCAGGATGGAAAATGGCGCCTGAAAACATACAAACTCACCCGCCTGCGCGTCGATGTGACACAACATTCAAAAAGCGAGTGACACTTTTTTTAGGTGCTGTGTTTTATAAGGTGCGGTGTGTTTATAAGATGCGGTGTGTTTATAAAGTACGGCGTGCGATCAATTGCATGGTGAACATACGCGAATTCGGCCGATCGACAAATAACTCTTCATCCGCGAGCGCGCCGCGCGACACTTCCGCAATACCGTCGCCGTGCAACAACTCGTTGACATCGTTCATGTGCATTTCTGAAACATTCTCCGCAGTGGCCGCAACGACGCCCCACCGCTGCGCCAGATCATTGGTAAATTCGGCGTCTTTATAGGTTTGATAGTAATCGATGCCCGGCGTTGCGATACCAAACTGACAATGATTATTGGCGTAATAATCGAGGTAATCGACAGTGCGAAATCCCGCTTTTTTCTGCATCAGATAGTGATAGATCAATTGATTTTTTCCGGTCACTTTGAAGGCGCGATGATAACCGGCCAATACCTGTGTTTTATTTCGATCCAACAGTTCAAGTAACGAGGTCAGCTGCGGTTGTAATAGCGTGATCGCGGGTTCGAGAGGCTTGCCCATTGGCTGGGCGATCTCAATAACAAACGATGGTCTTTCAAAACTAACACCGGGCACGTAACCGAAGGGATCATCCGCCAGCGGCACCATCAGCGACAACATTGGATGCACACCATCGATCGAATGGCTGGTATTAATTAGCGATTTCGCTCGTTCAAGCGCAGTCGCGTCGGATTGTCTGGCGACGGCATACAAAAATATTTTTGCCATGAAATTGACCTCGAATAATTATTTAGCAGGCCCTGGCGCAGGTTTTCCATACAGCATCATCGTGCCCTGCGTCATCATATCGACACACTGCGCAGTCGATAGCTGCCGCAAGCCGTCGACACGCGCGCGATTCTCCTCGCCACAAATCAATGTTGGCCCCGCACCCAGCTGCTGCAATGCTTCGCGTGCAACATCAGCGGCAACCATCGGCGCACCTAATTTCGCGAACTCAACACCGGAGCGCGCCATCGCTGGCGTATCGGTTGCGCCCGCAATCAGGCTCAACACATCAACGCCATATGGCTTTAATTCATGCCACAGCGATTGCGCAAATACGATGTCGAAGGATTTAGTCGCAGCATACGTTGCAATATAAGAACCGCCCCACAATGCCGCGATCGATGACATTAAAATGATTCCACCCCGTCCACGTTCACGCATGCGGGCGCCGAGTAAATGACACAGCACCACGGGACCGTGGCAATTCAGATCGACAAGATTGATGGCTTTTTCAAGCGATTGTTCGTGAAACAATTCGGCGCCGTGAGTGGCGCCCGCGTTATAAATGAGCAGGCCGATAGCGCGATCTTTAGTGATCGATTCAATCATTCGTTGCAGATTAGGATCGGTCAGATCAAGCGCATGATGTTCAACAATAACGTCATGCTGCGCGCGAATTGCATCAGCACAGGCACGCAGTTCACTCCCTCTGCGCCCGAGCAAAATGACATTGACGCCATTCGCCGCGATCTGTTCGGCAAAACTGCGGCCGATGCCTTCCGAGCCGCCAGCGATCAACGCCCATGGACCGTATTTATTTTTAAAGTCGTCTTTCTTTTTAAAATCGCTGTTTGGCATAGCAATTCTCCGCCGCGAGTTTGTATAGCGGGCGAAGTATCGCTCTGTATCAGCACTGTTGGCTAGCTAGCGAGGCGCGACATTACCGGCGTCCTGTCCCATAGTTAAACGAAATAATTTACGTTAGGCGAAGCGGCGGAGACTACATATTTTTGTGGACCACCAACTAAATGATTCAAGTAGGAATGAGGGCAAACAATGGATTTCAATGTATCAACATAACTTCGGTTGCAACTAAACCAATAAAATTTTTAAGGCTCACGGGCTTTTTTAGCTAACCAAAGATTTGCAACTTAAGTCATCAAATCGTTACCCAGTAATCGTATCTGTCCGGTTTAGCGGGGATGGACGAGCTAAATGGGACCGATTCAACCTCGAAAGGCGCCAGAACTAAAAATATTTTCTGGCGGCAGTTCGGCCATGGCGGCCAGTCGCAATGAAGCGAAACTGCATTTTTCGAATGGCTGCTACTGAAAATTTGCACTTGGCCGGAGCGTACGAAATAGGATACAGGAATATAAAACGGGGCCCGCAGGCCCCTTCGAACGTAAATCTAAACTCAGTATTCCACTGCCTCTGAATCACGCGTGTTGCTGCATCGAGGGAGGGTTGGTGCCGATATAAACATTAGAACTCGGAGCCGAAGGATCTTTAATGTCTATTCAAATTCGAGTAATAATCTCGAAAAGCGCACACTTGTGGCTTGCAACGCCTTGCTCCAGCTATGTCGTGTCGGCCGATCATTCGCTCCGATCCTTTTGCGCCTTCCATAACGGCACAATCAAGTTGAGTAAATGTTGAATGGCTGCATCGCTGACTTTTACGAACTGGACGCCATAACCAAATTGGCCGCTATCGCCAAGTATTTTTTTTCGCACAATCTGGCCTTCACTGAGAAAACGGTTTGCTTCACCGCCAGCTTTTGCATCAATTTCCATAAGCACTTGATCACCTTTATTGACATTCAGTGAGGTTTCGATAAAGACCCCACCCAACGACGCATTACTAATTTTTCCATCGACTACACCGAGACCACGACGTCCCACGCGTACGCGCCAATCCGTATCCACTCGATTGTGTCGTCTGCGCTCACGTGACATACGCTATTCACTTCATTAATAGGTGTTTAGTAACCTACTGCTGCCCTTCACTATTTAATCGATATGAAAATTGCTCAGTATCTACTAACCGATTTCAAGTTTGATTGAATTAATTGCTCGGCTTTGATAAGAATCTTCGTTTGCACGCTGTAATCTTCCAACATCCGCTCCAAACATTGCTTCTGGACACTGGACGGCTTCAATGACGCGATATAATCATTAATTTCTTCACGCAATTTAGCACCAATGTTTTCGTATTCGGATGCTACATAATTGTGTTGCACAACCAAAGCGGAAATTTGATTTTTGAAATCTGACATTCCACGTCGCCAGCTAACCTGCTCCATTCGTGCCTCAATTAGCAGCAAAACATTATCAATGACTTTCATGATATTTTCTAACATGGGTAGATCATCAATGAGTTTTTCGTCGTCATGCAATAAAACTCGGAACATTGGATAGGCTATAAGATAACCTTCTTTAACTTTTACCGTAGCCTGGCCTGCAAAGGGTACTAAAGATTGCAAAAGCTGCTTGCTATGGGAATCGATAACCCCGGTGCTTGAGGTAAAAATATTTTCTCGCTGCCCCTTGATATAAAGAGACGTCATCACCTGCATGCCATTCAACAGAGAAATGATTTGCGTTGCTGCCCGCTGAAAATCGCTGCTCTCAAGTAGACGTTCGATAAAGGGTAAAATAGCGATTTCCGAATGAGATGCCGAAGTTGATATAGGTATGGGCAAAGCGGCTGACTTCGATTGGGTGAGGTCCTCATCGCTAGCGCCACCCTCAACAACCTTGTTCCAGGCCTCAATGCGTTCGCGCAACGCGTCGGATTCTGTTTCCAAGATGATGGTGCAATTCTCGTAATCCACTAATTGCTGCTGCAGTTTTTTTAGCAGCGCGGCTGAGGCTGCATATTGGTCGGTGTCTTCACGATGTAGCGACAACTCGTTTTCTAATTGTAAAATCAACTTGCGCTGCTCTCTATTGATTTCGCGCATATGGGCCATTTCAACAAGGGTTTGCTGGTATGCTTTTTTAATTTCTTCCAACAGTTCGCGTTGATCATTTGCAGATTGCACACCCGTCGAAATGACAAAAGATGTCATCTCGGGGGAGGACGATTTGCCACCGACAGCCTCCAAATTTCTTTTCATGGTCGCCAATTCGGTTTCGAGTCGATTGATGGTCGCTAACAACGTCGTCGTATTTTGCTCGACGCTACCCAGCGCTTGAGTGAAAGTGGGATTGTGATGCATCCGTGTAGCATCATCTGCGCTTAACTTTCGCCCATTAAATTCGGCAAGCGCGGACTGTTGTGAACCTACTACACTTCGGACCTTCTGTAGTTGCAAGACGGCCTTTTGCTGTATTGATTTCGCATCCGCGATGGCGGACGTAGCCTTTTTTTCGAAAAGCCGCAAAAACGGTAGCGCCGCTTGTTGCAACACGAGGTAGTTACTGTGACGCCTGCCATGATCCACCAGTGACTTCAACTCGGCATTGAGCCAGCACAATCGCAGCTTTTCCAATGAAGGCGGCCGATTTGCGTCTACAGCGAGTTTTTTTATACGTTGTCGTGTCGCTTGCGCTTCGCGCTGCAGAAAGTTTTCAACCAGAAGATGGGAGTATTGACGTACCGTATCCTCGAGGCCATCAATTTTCTTGCGGTCGCGATAAGCTTGACGTAGAAAAATCACGACCACGACAATAGATATTAGCGGTCCTAAAAGCAAATAAGGAATTGCGGCGCTCATAAGCTCAATTTCCCCTATTCTCGTCACCGCTCATCACCCGGCAGAAGCGGAGTAAGGAATTGTGCTTCGAAAACCTCCCCCGGTACTGGCTTGCTGAATAAATAGCCCTGCATTTCGTCGCAGTCCAGCAAGCGGAGCAGGCGCGCTTGCTCATCGGTTTCGACCGCTTCCGCAACAACCTTGAGTTTCAGTGCATGCGCCAATTGGATGATGGTCGAGACCAGCGCCAGTCCTTTTGGCCCGTTAGTCATGTCGGTCACGAACGAGCCGTCGATTTTCAGCGAGTCTAACGGCAGCTTGGACAGGTAGTTGAGTGATGAGAAGCCGGTGCCAAAGTCGTCAATGGCGACACTTACGCCCAGGTCGCGGATTGCCTGCAGGATGTCGATACCGTGCCGCACATTTTCCATGATCATGCTTTCTGTGATTTCCAGCTCCAGTCCGGCCGCGGCGTGCGCGTCAATACCAACTATCTGCTTGATCTCGTCGGTGAAACCGGGATTGCGCAGTTGCAGGGGCGATACGTTCACTGCGATGCGCACCACCGAGAGGCCAGCAGCGCGCCAGCGCAGATAATCTGTTGTGGCCTTGCGCAGTGCCCAACGCCCAACTTCATAAATTAATCCGGTCTCTTCCAATATTGGGATAAAGAGGCCCGGCGACATCAAGCCAGAGCGCGGATCATTCCAACGGATCAGCGCCTCGGCGCTCGTGACCTTTCCGCTAACCAGGTTCACCTTGGGCTGGTAATGCAGTAAGAACTCTTCGTTGTCTATCGCCTGACGCAGCCGATTTTCCAGCGTGAGATTGTTTGCTACCGATTCGGTCATTTTCTGCGTGTAAAACAGGCATCGCTCGCCGGTAGTCTTGGCCTTTTTAAGCGCCGCTTCCGCGCTTTTTAACAATGTGTCGGCGTCTTCGCCACCCTCGGGGAAGAGCGCGATGCCAAACTTGGCACCGATCCGAAATACCGCGTCGTTTAAGTGATAAGGATGTTGAAGAAAAGCGGCTATGTGGTCGTCGACACATAACGCTAAGTCGCCCTCATTTCTGACTTGCGGTATCACGAACGCAAAATGGTCTGTATCGATGCGCGCCACGAGGCTGGAGTTCCCGGCGGTCCGCATCAACCACTCCGCCACCTGCCGCAATAGCGCGTCGCCGGCAGCCCGGCCGAGGCTGGCGTTGATGTTATTGAACCGTTCCAGGTCAATCAGGCCCACGGCAAGCTGGTGTTCGCCGCTGATTGCGCTGCGCATGTGCTGCGCCACCCGATCGAGAAATAGACTGCGGTTCGCGAGCCCTGTGAGTGGATCGTAGTAAGCGAGATAATTAAGCCGTTCCTGCTTGTCGATATGATCGATCGCAAACGCGATATCGTCGGCCAGTTCCGTCAGCAACTGCATCTCTTCTTCGTGAAAGAATTCGACCTCACTGGCGTACAAGGTGATTACGCCTACCGCTGCGCCCGCAACAAGCAGCGGCAAAACCACCAATGAGCGGACTCCGGATTCTGCGTATTTTTTCCCGAACAAAACGTTGGGGTCGTTTTGTGAATCATTGGAGACGACGGCTTTTTTTTCCCGGATCGCACGCGCGACCATGGTATTTTCTGCGTCCACATCGGATGACAAAATGCCTTTGATGGAGGCCTGGAGTTCCTCGTCCTTGCCTGCCGAGGCGACCGGGACAATTTTCATCGTGCGCGGGTCCACGATGGCTATCAAGGCCATGCGGAACCCGCCTTTCTCGATTACGATGCGACAGGCTTCCCTGAACAGTTCGTCGCGGTTGAGTACGCGCACGATAAGTGTGTTTATGCCGCTCAGCACCGCATATACACGGTTGAGGAATATGATCCTTGTTGCCGCATTTTTGCGTTCAGTGATGTCTTCGGCCATGCCTATAACATCTTGGGTAAGACCATTTTCATCGCGCAATATGGTGACAAAAAGATTGACCCAGATCAGCTGTCCATTTTTATGGACATATCTTTTTTCCATGTTATACGCGGGTATTTTTCCCTCCAATAATTCAGTGAATTGATTCAAATCCCTATCAACATCTTCGGGATAGGTAAAATCAGCAAATGTCATTGTCGACAATTCGTCATTGCTATAGCCAATCATTTGAGACAATGTTGAATTTGAGATAATTGGATGACCGTGCGTATCGAGCAGCGCCATCGCAAGGGGAGCTTGATCAAAAATGGCGCTAAAGCGCTTTTCACTATCTCGAACGAGACGCTCGCTTTGCTTGCGTTCGGTGATGTCGCGAAAATACCAGACGCGCCCGTAATGCTTACGGTCCGCACCAGTGACCGGAGCAGAATACCGATCGATTATCCTTCCATCTTTTAACCGTATTTCCTCGTGACATTTTTCGTCTCGGTGTTTGTTTAGAAACTGAACCCGCGCGAAAAATGTTTCTGGATTTTCGGCTTGCTGAGTAACTGACTGGAGTACGGGCGCATCCAGACCTCCTCCCACTAACTGTGGTGAGAGGTGCCATAGGTCAATGAACTTTTGATTGTAGGAGATTATTTTTCCATGCTCATCGACCACGAGGATGGCATCGAGCGATGTCTCCTGCTGAGTTTTGAGGATCGTATTCTTGAATTGTATTTCCGCCTCGGTCTGCCGGCGCTGTGATTCAAGGTCGATTACCTTTATGGCATCATGGTGTAGCGGACTTTTCATTGCGAAAATTACCTCTATAGCAGGTGTTGCAATACACCATATTTGAATCACGCATCTCGCGATGCCCCCCAGTTTTCGAGCGCTACCGCGGTTACTGGAGGCGCGGCGTTCGCTTTAGTTAGCGCAACACAAAATGCACCACCAGCGAAATCGCGCCATACCATACGATTGTCATCAGTATTCCGACCAAAATGAATGCGCGCGCGTTGCCATGAGCAAAATCCCGTTCGCGGTTTTTAGCACTTTGCACCCCGAAAAATGAGGCCCCAATGCTGCTAACCATCTGCAGAAGGGTTAGCGATCGCCGCGTTTCATGTTGCTGATCGGAAAGCTTTTCAATCTTTGCTTTACTCATGGTAGTAACTCCGAATTGCGCAATTAATGCGCGGATCGCTCATATTTAATACTTGAGGTAACCAGCAATGAATGCCAGGATCAGATTGAGTTTATTTATGGGTATCAGATTGTTTGCGAAGAATCGGTGGGAACCAAACACATGGGCACGAAGCGCTACGAATCGCTGGCAGATAGTCTAGAAGCGCTGATTCACGACGGTTGTTTGCAACCGGGCGATCGAATACCGTCTGTACGTCAAGTCAGTGCTCAGTATAAGGTCAGCCCATCGACAGTATTCCAAGCCTATCGGCTATTGGAGAGCCGCGGAGTGATCCTCACGCGCGCTCGTTCGGGTCATTATGTCAGCGAGCAAGTGGGGCGCTTGTTGGCAGAGCCTTTGATTTCGCGTCCTGCCAGAGACAGCTGCGATGTGGATGTCAGTCAGCTGGTGTTTTCCGTTCTGCGCACAGCAAAAGATCCACAGGTGGTGCCATTTGGTTCGGCCTTTCCGTCACCGGAGTTATTTCCATGGGCGCTTTTACAGCGTTCGCTAGCCAGAGCCAATCGTTTTGCCAGCCCGTGGAGCACGGTGCAACATTTACCTGCAGGCAATGAATTATTGCGTCGTCACATTGCCTGGCGCCATTTGGCCGCCGGCATGCGGGTGTCACCAGACGAGGTGATCATCACCAATGGCTCATTAGAGGGGCTGAATTTATGTTTGCAGGCGGTGACGCGCCCAGGCGATGTGGTGGCTATTGAGTCCCCCGGATTTTATGCAGCACAGCAGGCACTGGAGCGTTTGAATTTACGCGCAGTAGAAATTCCGGTTGAGCCACGCGATGGCGTTAGCCTGGCCGCACTGAGCGAAGCATTGAATAAGCATCCGATACGCGCATGTTGGTTCATGACCAATTATCAAAACCCCGTCGGAGCGCTTTTGCCAGAGGCTAAAAAGCGTGAATTGGTAAAACTCCTCGCCCACCACGACGTTCCATTAATTGAAGATGATGTTTACGGCGAATTATATTTTGGCGATACCTATCAACGCCCGGCGAAAACTTACGACGAACACGGCCTTGTTCTGTACTGCAGTTCGTTTTCCAAAACGCTGGCACCCGGTTACCGCGTCGGTTGGGTATTGCCGGGGCGGTTCGGCGAAAAAATTGAGCAGATGAAATTAATGACAACACTGTCAGCCAGTGTGCCAGCGCAGCTGGCGATCGCCGATTTTCTAGAGCACGGCAGTTACGATCGACATCTGCGCAAACTGCGTATCGCACTGCAAGGCCAGCATCAGAAAATGGCGCAAGCCATTGCTCGGATTTTTAGGTTTGAAATAAAAGTGACGCGCCCGCAGGGTGGCTATTTTCTGTGGCTGGAGCTGCCTCAAGGCATCAATGCGCTGGCTCTTAATAATCACGCGCTGGCGCAAGGTATCAGCGTTGCACCCGGTCCGATTTTCTCCATCAAGCAGGAATACAAGAATTTTATTCGGCTTAATTTCGGCCACCCACACACCGATAAGGTTGAGCGGGCCGTGGTAACGATAAACGATATTGTGGTTTCGATGAGTTAGCCCCAACTGCACGGCACTTATACATCGTAAATACCAACAAGACTTTACAGTCGGATATTTGGAAAATTGAAGAAATACTTTGATCAAGTAAAAGTCGATCTGCAGACTTAATCTTGGTAGATTTTCTATATTTCTTGCGTTCTATATGGTGCGCTGCAGGCAAGCGCAAAACTTTTAATAGCGGTCATTCGCGAAATGCTAGTTCGCTCAAATCCGACCGTCCGCAATGGCCGACCTACTGCCACAAAAAATATTTCTTCATTCGTCGCAAATTCGGCCGAAGCCGCCTTTCGAGCATGGCCCATCTTTGTTCCCGAAAGCAGACGTCTGGGGTGGCAGGGCCAATCTTTAATGGCAAGTAATATGAGCTAACATGTCGTAACTACCGATACGGATATTGTCCAAAGTCAGAAACTTCTCAAAAATATGCGCTTTTGATTGCAGGCGCTTTGATCGACAATCCTGCTTCGGCCTCGCGCAGAAAGCCAATGATTTGCTCATCTGAAAAACGCTTCTTCAGATCCAATCTCCTTGCTTACGGAATTGGACTCTAAATCGTCGTGCTATTCAAATTCAAATCGGGGGAGACGTCGGAGTCACGCGTTAGGCATGGACGAGCACTTAATCACTTTGGTTGGAACTTCATTGAATTTGTTGGAAAACTTGAAGACTTTAGTTGGTCGTCCATTTTGTGAACATTTTTGTTTATTCGATACTTTGATAAATAGTATCCAAAAACTTTTTCACGCGAATGGGTTTGGTGATGTAGTGTCGAAAACCAGCTGCTAATGCCTCCGCGATGCTTTGGTGTGCTGCATGCGCGCTGAGCGCAAGCACGGGTATGGCACTCGTGCGTTGGTCCAATTGCAATTGCCGCAGCACTTCTAGCCCACTCATATCCGGCAATTCAATATCTAACAAAATAATATCGGGCGATTGAGTGCGCGCTATTTCAAGACCCTGTGCGCCCGAGCTGGCAGATAGCATGATCAAGCGGGGCTGGGTTGCGACAATTTTCGAAACCAACAATAAATTGACCGGATTATCTTCCACGTACAGCAATTTGCAGATGCGTGTGGGAGCAGTAACGGTGTCAACGCCAATATCCTGATGGGGCGCAACCATGGTTGAGATTGCCGCAGTGGCGAATTCAATCCAAAAGGTACTGCCCTCACCGGGAATGCTATTTACACCGATAGTACCGCCCATGGCCTCGACCAGCCGTCGGGTAATAACCAAGCCAATGCCGGTGCCTTCAATATTTTCGTTTTCACGGCCCAGACGATTAAACGCTTCGAACAAATGCGCTTGCTGTAGTTCGGTCAACCCGGCACCGGTATCGGCTACTTCGATGCGCACCCTATCGCTGTCGCTAAGGCCAATGGCAAGCGCCACCGAACCGCCGACACGGTTGTATTTCACGGCGTTGGTCAGCAGATTAAGCAACACCTGGCGCAGACGCGTACGATCAGCCCAGACATGACTGGTACATGTCTGCGTTGCCCCCGCCGTTATCACTACACAATATTTACTCGCCACCGGATCGATCAGCTGCAATATTTCGGCAATCACTTCGCGCAGCTCAATACTCTCCATCGATAGTCGCATCGCGCCCGTTTCAATTTTGGCTAAATCGAGTACCTCGTTGATCAGTTCCAGCAAATGCCAACCCGCTTTCTGAATCTGTTCAACATTTTCCGATTGCTGCGCGGAATCGCCGATGTGCGTTTCCAACAACTGTGCGAAACCCAAAATAGCGTTCAGCGGTGTGCGCAATTCGTGGCTCATGCTCGAAAGAAATAAATCCTTCGCCTGACCGGCCGCTTGCAACTGTGCGGTGCGCTCGGCAACGCGCCGATCGAGTTCGCCGTACAAGGCGAGATTTTCCCAAGCAGTGGCAAACTGAGCGCTTAATGCCGCGGCAATGCGCTCGTCGTCAACCATAAAACTTTCATCGCCCAGTCGCTCGGCGACATACATCCAGCCAATCGTTTCGCCGTGCGCGACAATCGGGCTGGCCATAAAATTCCTGACGCGTGGATGGCCGCGCGGGAGCCCGGATTTATCATCTTCATCCGCTACCGTGCTCAGCCGAATGCTGCGTCGCTCGCTCAGTGCTCGCCGCGCTGCCGGGCAATCCACGATGCCAGCCGCCACCTCGGCCCGCACCGCCGCGCTCAGGCCTCGCGTTGCAAACTGGTGCGGCGATTGGTCGCCCGCTTCGAGCATGACCACGCCGGCATAACGGGCGCTGAGCATGTCTTGGATGGCATGGCAAAACAATTCGACGAGCCGGCTGGGATTGCGCTCACTCGAAAGCTCGAGGCCCAGTTCTATCATGCTGGTCAGACGCAAGCTGAGCGATTGCATGCCCAACAAGGCATGCTCCGACGCGCGCTCCGCTGCGAAAGATTGCGCCTGATCGCTGGTGATTTTTATGGCGCCCTGAAGTAACTCGGCCAACCGCAAGTTCAACCCCTGCATTGTTTGTAACCGAGTTTCGGCGACTTCCTCATGTAGCGCTTCGGAGTCGCTGTGGTCGGTACCGCTTTCCCACTGCTCGCGTTTAGGCGCTACCGGCACAGCGATACCCAGCGCATCAGCTACCGCGGTCACAATCACCGATGGCTCACTCGGTTTGGCCAGCACCTGACGCACGCCGACACGCTCGGCGATTTGGCGAGCTTCGCGGACGCGATAAGTGGCGGTATAAAAAATTATCGGCAAATCCTGCGTCGCTACATCCGCGCGCAATCGACGCGTCAACTCTTCACCATCCATATTCGGCATCAGCAGATCGGTGATCACAAGATCCGGGCACTGCTCGCCCACTCGCTGTAGCGCCTCAATGCCGTCAGCCGCCTCGACCAAGGTATGGTCGTAATAGCGCAGTAAGGTGACCAGAAACTCGCGGTTAAGTGGGCGGTCGTCGACGACAAGAATTGTTGCCATGATTAATTTGTCTCGCGTGGCGGCGCCACGCAGGTGCGGTCACGGCCACTGCGTTTCGCTGCGTAAAGCGCCTTGTCGGCGGCTTGCATCAGTAGATCTGTGCTCTTGCCTTGTTCTGAATGGGAGGCCACGCCCAGTGATAGATTGATCGGCGCCAATGTGTTGCCATCGTGATGAAGCTCAAGCATTTTGACGTTCTGGCGAATTTGTTCGGCTCGTAATTGCGCATGATCAATGCTGACACCGGGCAGCAGCACCGCAAACTCCTCTCCGCCGATACGAAATACTTGATCGTAACCGCGCACCGATTTGCTCAGTTCAGCGCCAAGATTACGCAATACGACATCGCCGGCAGCGTGACCGTACCGGTCATTACATTGTTTGAAGTGATCGACGTCGATCATGATGAGCGCGAGCGAACTGCACTGACGCAACGCTCGCGAATGCTCTCGCTTGAGAGCGATATCGAACTCACCGCGATTTTGCAGGCCCGTCAACGTATCGCGCGTCGCCAACTCGGCGAGGATGCCATTCTCGTAAGCAGCGGCAGTCTGTTGCGCGAGCAGCGTCAATAATTCCTCGTCAGCGGCGGTGAACGGCAACCCATCGCTGCGATCGGCGAGATAAATCCAGCCATAACGTGCTCGGGTGCCCTGCAGCGGCGCGATCAGCAAGCCGCGTACTGGCGGATGTGTCGGTGGCAATCCTAGATCCTGCAGTGTTGCTTCTGCACTCCACCCACGGTGGAGCGCAGCGTTCGTTATTCGCGCCGCAAAATTTTCAGTAACGCAACCGGCCGGAGCGAAGGTGGTCAACGGATCGAGGTTGCACACGAGCACCTGCGTGAGCACGCCGGTGTCAGGGAATTCTATCCCGAGCACTGCATATTTTGAGGCGATCAGATTGGGTGCGGCGTGGCATGCCAATTCAAGTACGGTATTAGCGTCGCGTGTTTCCGCGAGTGCGCATTGAAAATCCATCAACGCGATGAGGGTGGTATTTCTCCACCCCTGCGCGCGTTCCAGCGGCGCCGGTACCGTCGGCGAAGGTGCACCGAGCGCGACTTGCACGGCGGCAACGATAATTTCGGGGTCCGACGGTTTCGGAATTACCACTGCTGCGGCGCTGCATGCGCGTGCCATCATGCGGGCTTGTGGAACGCGATACGTTGCCGAGTAGAAGATCACGGGGATGTCGGCGCTGGCAGGGTTTTTCTGTACACGTGCAATAAATTCGATGCCGTTCATTCTCGGCATGAGGATATCTGTAATGATCAAATCCGGCGGCTCTTTCTGCACGGCATCGAGCGCCTCCTGTCCATCGCATGCCTCGATAAGGGTGTGCCCAAAATGCTCCAGCAGCGAAACCAGAAAATCGCGATTAAACGCGCGATCATCGACGATCAAGATACGGCCCAAGGTTAGGCTTCTCGGTGCCAGGCGAGACACGCCTGGATCTCAGCCAACAACAACGCATTATCGATCGGTCGTACCAGAAAACGGTCGGCGCCAGCGGACAGCGCAGCAAGTCGATCTCTGTCGTGCAATACGGTGGATGAGATAAATACGAAGGGGATCGCGCGCAACTCCGGCTGTGCCTTGATCCAGGCGTAGAAGTCTTCGCCGCGCTCGCCGCCAATATGCAGATCGGAAATGATGAGGTCGGGCACACTGCGAGCGAGCTGAGCGCGCGCGGTATCGATGGTGGTCACCGCCTCCACCGCAATACCGTGCGGCTCGAGCACACTGCGCAATACATCGGCATTCGTGGCGAGGTCATCCAGCACCAGTGCTCGCGCGTAAACTGCTGGCAATGGCATATCCATAGCGGCCTCGGACGCGACCGGCAGCACGCATTCGGGAGTTCCCGTTTGGAGAAATGCGGCGATTTGTGGCACAAACGTCTGCGGGTCGAGCGGCTTCGTAATGTAACCGTCAAAACCGCAGGCCAACACCCGCTCGCGATCGCCCACCATTGCCAAAGCCGTGACGGCGATGAGGGGAATATGTGCACAAACTGCATCCGCTTTGAGCTGCCGGGCGACTTCGAAACCGTCGATACGCGGCAATTGCAAGTCGCATACGATGAGGTCGGGGCATTCGCTGCGAGCCTTTTCCAGACCGCTTTCGCCATCGATTGCTTCGCTCACCTGATAGCCAAATGCCTCCAGCACGTAACGGACTAGCTCCATATTCGCGACGTTGTCCTCGATGACCAGAATGTGTGCGCTCATACTCTCAGTGCTCCTCGACGACCAGCGTAAAGCGGCTGCCGTTGCCGTACTCGCTCTCTAACTCGATATGTCCATTCAGCAAGCGCGCGAGCTTTTGCGACAAATACAAACCCAGACCAGTCCCATGGCGACGCTCGCCACTCACACTGAATTGCTCGAACGCTGTAAATAATTTCCCCTGATCCTCCGCGCAAATACCGACGCCGGTGTCCTTGACGACGAAGCAGGTCTGCGCGCGCCCTATGTCATTGGTACGCTGTTTCAGCTCGATGCACACCGATCCGTTATCGGTAAATTTGATGGCATTGCTGGTGAGGTTGAGCAGAATCTGCGTGAGTGCGCGGCGGTCGGTATTAAGCCGGTATTCGCCCGCAGGTGTGTGAGTTATAAATTGAAGTCCCTTGGCTTCGCCCAGCGGTTTGAGCGCTGCGCTCACTTCCTCCAACACGGTCTTACATTCGACAGACTCGCGATGCAGCTCCACCTTGCCCGATTCGATTTTGACGAGATCGAGCAGATCGTTGATCAACGACAATAAATGTTTGGCGCTGCTCTGCACGGTCAAGAGTTGTTTCTCTTGCGCGGAGTTGAGTTGGCCCGGCAGCTTCATCAGCAGCGTGCCGGTAAAGCCGATAATGGCGTTCAGTGGTGTGCGCAGTTCGTGGGACATCCCTGCGAGAAAGCGGTCCTTGGTCAGACTGGCTTTTTCCAGCTCAATATTTTTTTCCAGCAATGCCTGCTCGAAGCGCTTGCGGTCCGCTTCGATTTGCTTACGCGCCGTATTGTCGGTGCCAATTAATAAATAACCGATGATATTTTCATACGCATCGCGCAGCGCTGTCACGGAGACCACCGCCGGAAAGCGACTGCCGTCTTTTCGGATGTAGGTGAGATCGTAAATATCTTCGATGCCGCGCGAGGCTTTGAACACCAACGCCTCGAAGCCTGGCGCAATCGTAGTTTCGAGTTCGGTGCTAAGCGCCTCGGCGCGTGCGATTACTTCGTCTGAATCGGAAATATCGGCCGGCGTGATTCGGTTCATTACCTCGGCGGCGGTGTAGCCAAGCATGCGCTCAGCGCCAACGTTGAAAATTTGAATGACGCCCTTCGCGTCCGTGGCAATACTCGAAAAATTCGCGCTGTTAAAAATCGCGCGCTGCAACGCCCCTTCTTTAAGCAGCGCCTCTTCCGCCTGCTTGCGCGCGGTGTTGTCGGTGCCAATCAATAAATAGCCGATAATTTTTTCTTGCGCGTCGCGCAGGGCGGTGACCGAAACAATAGCGGGAAAATGGCTGCCATCCTTGCGCACCTTGGTCAGCTCGTACATATCTTCGATGCCGCGCGCGGCTTTGAATACCAATGTTTCAAATTCTGGAGCAATCGGCGTACCCAATTCCAAACTCAGCGCTGCTGCTCGCGCCATCAATTCTTGCGGCTCATGGAAAGCGGCCGGTGTAACGCGATTGACGACATCTGCGGCTGTGTAACCCAGCATGCGTTCGGCACCGACGTTGAAAATTTGAATGACACCATCTTTGTCGGTGGCAATGCAGGAGAAGTGGGCGTTATTAAAAATAGCATCGTGCAGGGTACCGGCTTTGAGCAGCGCGGTTTGTGCTTGCTGATACTCGCGCGTGGCTACATCAGCGCGAAGACGTGCACGGTGGAGTGATTCATTCAGTACGCTGATTGTCACGCCGGCCAACACAATAAAAAATTGCTGCCAACGTTCGGCCGCGGCTGCGACCTCAAAGCTATGCAGCGGCGGCAATAAATAATAACTTGCACCGAAATAACAGAGAATCGTAGCCAGTAACCCGCCGCGCAACCCACCCACGAAGCCACTGAGCATGATCGGCACGGTGAGTATCACTAGCGTCGGCTGCCCCCCCAGCGGGCTATCCAACGCAAGGCGTATACCCAATGTGGCGGCCGTTGCCACTATCGCAAACAAATAAGCCTGCCATGGCTTCAACAAACCAAAATCGACGAGCGATCGCATCAGCACACCGCCTCTGAACGGATTTTTTTCGTTGGAATTTCTTTTGAAATTTCTTGTTGCTACCGAGGTGATAACTCGGAAATATGCGTTGCACATCGTGATGCAACGTAGAATTTAATGAATCTACTCGCCGATCAAATTGCTGTGTTTTTCGTGAGTTAAGAGGTGGTACGACCATAATGGTTGAGCAGCTCTGTTGAATACTTTTCCGTCTCAACGTTGCCGCTAAATGGCGGATATTTCGCTTGAATTATTCGGGTATATAAGACCTCTCGAAGCTAGAGTGTAGTCACAATGCTGTTAAATAGATGCATATCATTTGCAGCTTCTTTTTTTATCTGCTCAATATCGCCTTGGTATGTACGCTGTCGTACAGACGTTAGCGATATGCTGCGTTAGATTGAGCGCTAATATCGAGGAAGTCATCATGGCCATGGCCACTGGAAATATATTGTTGATCGTTCTGATTATGATGCTAGTCGGCGTAGTTACGGTCTAACGCACAACGCACAACGCACAACGCACAACGCACAACGCACAACGCACAACGCACAACGCACAACGCACAACAGATTTTTGGTTATGCAGTCGTCCATTGCGACGTTAGAACTCTTCAGAACTTGCCAAAAGCATTGCGTCATGGACGCAAATTAAATCCTGTTAAACACCCACTGCGGGGCGTACTATTCAGCCTCGCTAGCCATTTGCTGGTCCCCAAGTCTATGGAAAGTAGCATTAGCAATCGGATTGAGATCGAACTCGCTCGCCGATTCGAAGACAGAATGGATGTCGAATTAATCGCTAACGCGTTGGTCTCTCTGTGGCAAGAAATTGATACGGCGTTGCGCCCTATCATCGGCCAGCGCGGTGTCGCCGCACTCTATCAACGCAGCCTTCATCTCGCCAGCCGCACATATCCGTGGCTGGCAACCTCTCACGACGGCAATCAGATCTCCATCGATTTTGTCCATTTAAAAATGCTGCTGATGCAGCAGCAGCGCGACGGTCTTATCGCGGGGGGAAGCCTGCTGTTCAAAATATTCTACGATTTGTTGATCAGCCTAGTTGGACCTTCACTCACGGAGCGATTGCTGCGCTCGGTGGGAGCCCACCTTTTTAGCGGCCCACCCGCGCAGGATTACGCATGAATACCAAAGTCGTTATCAATCGCTTGGCCACCGGCGTGCCCGGTTTGGACGAAGTGTTGGGCGGAGGCTTGCCGGAATATTCTTTTAATTTAATTGCTGGGCCACCCGGTTGCGGAAAAACGACATTAGCGCATCAAATCATGTTCGCGCTGGCGACTCGCGAACGGCCCGCGCTGTACTTTACGGTGCTAGGCGAGCCGCCATTAAAAATGTTGCGCTATCAGCAGCAATTCGATTTTTTTGATAGCGAGGTCATTAATCAATCGATTCGCTTTATCAATTTGGCGGACGACGCATTGGCGGGCAATCTCGATCAGGTGTTGCGCCGCATCGTCACTGAAGTGGAAACACACAGCCCGGCGCTGGTATTTGTCGATTCGTTTCGGTCAGTAGCACTCGCGAATAATTCCACCGGCAATCCGCACAATATTCTGCAGCAATTTGTGCAGGAACTCGGCATGTTGATGACGAGCTGGCAGGCCACCACATTTCTGATTGGCGAATATTTTACCGAGAGCGATCCCAATCCGGTATTTACCGTGGCCGATGGCATAATTTGGTTGCGACAAAGTGTGGAGCGCAACTCCATGGTTCGCAAAATAGAAATTATGAAAATGCGCGGCCAGCCGACGTTGCCGGGTTTGCATACCTTTCGCATCGCCAGCTCAGGGTTGGAGATCTTCGCGCCAGTGCGTAGCGCTGCCGCAGTATCGGAACAACCCGCGAGCACCGATACGCGTATAGCGATGGGCACGCCGCGGCTTGATGAAATGCTCGGCGGTGGCTTGCCAAGCGGCTACTCGTTGTTGATAGCGGGACCGTCGGGATCGGGGAAAAGTATTTTGGCGTCAAGCTTTCTGGCCGAAGGCGCGCGTTGCGGCGAAAAAGGCATCATTGCCGCCTTCGAGCAACGGCCCAATCGCGCACGCAATCGCACGCTGACCAATTTGATCGATGCCGGTCATGTCAGCCTGGTGGATAGTCGCGCGCCCGATCTTTCCATCGATGAAATCGTGCTACAACTTCTCAATGAGATTGACCGATTAAAAGCGACGCGTGTGGTTATCGATTCATTGTCAGGCTTTGAACTCGCTGTCGCCCCCACTTTTCGCACTGATTTTCGCGAGTCGCTCGCGCGTATGGTCACCGCATTGGCGGCTACCGGGGTGACGGTGTTGATGACATCCGAATTGGAAGATCGCTATACCGACTTACGTTTTAGTCCCTACGGCACGGCGTTTTTAACCGACGCCATTATTGTGCAGCGCTATGTCGAGATCGATAGCCGGTTGCGTCGCATGATGGCCGTGGTCAAGGTACGCGCCAGCGCTCACTCTAATGAATTACGCGAATACCAAATCGATGATGCAGGGCTGCGTATCGGAGACATAGTCACTAACCAGGATGGTTTGTTGAGCGGCCGCTCAACAAAAATCACATTGCCTGCTGCCGGGTCCACGGCAACTGACAGTCGAGGTTCTGGTTCGATGCCGTGAACAATAGCGCCGACCGTAGCAGTAAACGCGCGGCGATAGCCGCCGATGAGCTGATACGGCTGGAGAAACAAACGCTGAAAGCGCGCTTGTTGCTGGCGCGGCTGCAGGATGGTCTGGTAGAGGCCGGCAAAAAAATAGGCGGTGAAGCAAGCTTGCTGATCGAGACTAATCAGCAACTGGTGGTGGCCGCCATTGATGCGCAAGTGCAGGCGGAAACAACCGCCCGCTCCGCAGAACTCGACGTACTAACGGCATTGCCGAATCGAATCGTATTGCTGGATCGCTTTACCCAAGCCATCGAGGTTGCGAAGCGTTATGGCAGCTGTCTGGCTTTATTATTTCTCGATATCGATAACTTCAAGCACATTAACGATTCGCTGGGCCACAACGTCGGCGACAAGGTTTTGCAACATGTTGCCGATTCGCTCACCGCGGTTATTCGCAAAGCGGATACCGTCAGTCGCCACGGTGGCGATGAATTCCTGATTCTGCTGGACGAAATATCGCAGCGGTCCGATGCAACACTGATCGCCGATAAAATCCATGCGGCGTTGATTGCCCCGTATCAAGTCGACGGCCACGTCTTAACGCTGACGGCCAGCATCGGCATTAGCTTCTACCCCGATCACGGTGAAGACACGAGCTTGTTGATTGAACGCGCCGATCTGGCGATGTACCACGCTAAGCGCAATAGTTTAGGCAGTTGTGTTTATGTCGATAACGAGATCGACTACGACTGCAATTCCGAAGGAGCAGCGGCAGCATCGCGTAAGCCTGCCCGTGACGCGGCAGGTCGTCACGCGCATTTGCGCGAAGCTAACGAACGCTTAATTATCGCGGCGCTCACCGCGCAGGATCGACAAGCGGACGCAGAGCAAGCGCGGCATCAACAATCCACATTTTTGGCGGTTCTCGCCCACGAATTACGCAATCCACTGGGGCCCATTCGCATGGCTGCGACCTTGCTGGATCACGTCGGCGATGACCCGCCGCAATTGCAGGAACTGCAACGGGTGATTAATCGCCAAGTGACGCGGATGGCGCGCTTGCTCGACGATTTATTCGACGTGGCGCGCGTCAACTCCGGCAAATTAACCATTACCAGCGCTGCACTCGATCTCAATGCGCTGATCCATGAAGTTATCGACACCTTTACACTGCTCATCCATCAACGTCACCAGCACCTTATTGTGCAAACCCCAGACACCGAAGTTTTCTTGAATGGCGATAGCGGTCGTCTCACGCAAATTTTTAGCAATTTGCTCGACAACGCTTCGAAATACACGCCGGAAGGTGGAGAACTAAAACTGGTGTTGTCGATAGAAAACGATACGGCGCTGGTGATTGTTTCCGATAGCGGCATTGGCATTTTGCCCGCCGCGTTACCATATATTTTTGAACCGTTTGTGCAGGATGCCGCGGCCACGGGTTATAACGATGAAGGACTCGGCATCGGCCTCACCGTGGTGCGCGAACTGGTTGCCGCACACAACGGTATCGTTACCGCGCATAGCGGCGGCAGTGGCTTAGGCAGCCAATTCATCGTCAGCTTGCCGTTGTCCATCACTTCGCCATCGTCGCGTGCCGATAATTTGCCCCGCTAAATTTTTACTCTTCGCCGCATCACACACCGGAATAACCACCGCCGTTAACGTGAATAATTTGCCCGGTGATATACGAGCTGTCTTCTGCTGCCAGCATGACGTAAACGGGCCCGAGCTCGGCGGGTTGGCCGGGGCGTTTCATTAACGTGTCGGAGCCGAATTCAGCCACTTTGTCGGCGGGAAAACTGGCGGGGATCAGCGGTGTCCAGATCGGTCCCGGCGCCACTTCGTTAACGCGAATGCCGCGCTCACCGACCGATTTTGCCAGTGACACAGTGAATGCCTGAATCGCACCTTTAGTGGCGGAATAATCGATCAATACGGGATTACCTTTGAAGCTAGTGACCGAGCCAGTATTAATAATCGAGCCGCCCTGCTTCATGTGCGGCAGCGCGGCTTGTGTCATAAAAAAATAACCAAAAATATTGGTGTTGAACGTATCGCGCAATTGCTGCTCGGAAATATCTTCCAGCTGGGTTTGCATATGCTGCTCGCCGGCGTTATTGACAAGAATATCCAGCGTGCCGAATTGTTGTATCGTTTCCTTCACCGCGTTCAAACAAAACGCTTTCGATCCGCAATCGCCGCGCAGCGTTAACGCCCTACGCCCTTCCTGCTGAATCAGTCGCTGCGTTTCCAGCGCGTCGTCCTCTTCTTCGAGATACACGAATGCGACGTTCGCGCCTTCGCGCGCAAAATGCACAGCAACCGCGCGGCCAATGCCGCTATCGCCACCGGTAATCAATGCGGTCTTGCCCTTTAATTTATCGGACCCGCGATAATTTTCACGAATCGTTATCGGCTCCGGCGTCATCGCCTGCTGCGTGCCGGGTTGATGCGATTGACGTTGTGGCGGTTGCAGCGGCGGAGATTTTTTCGGAGATTGTTTTTTTGAGGACACGTCCGAATTCTGCTGAGTAGAGGTCATGATGATCAATCTCCCGAATCGTTATGTACTAAGACCCGACTATGTATTAAGACCCGACTATGTATTAAGAAATGAAAGGCAGCACGATGCTGTTGGCTTCATCGCGCGGCTCTTGCTGAAACCGGGTGCGCACCAGTGTCACGATTTCTTCGCAACGCGCTTGTGGCAAATCGATCATGACCAGATGACGTCCCGCCTGCACGTCGGGCAGAAATTTTTTCAACCGGCGATTCATGGTTGCCAGTCCAATCATGCCACCGAGCCACGCACCGTGTGCAGCGATAATGGCGGTAACAATTGCAAACGCCACCATCGGCATAGCGCGTAAAAAATTCAGTGAGTAAACCAGCGCCAACGCGAGCGCGGCGCCGACAATCAAGCCGATCAAGCCGCCCTCCTCGCCATAGCGAATCAGCTCGCGCGTTTGTAGCGGCGAAGCCGAATGTAGCCGGTATTTATAAAGGCCCGCCTCATCCGCACTGAATATGTGGATGCGGCTGTCTTTAATGCGGTTCTGATGCAAATACGTAGAGATTTGTTTAACCGCGGATATATCGTCGAATAAATAATAAAGACGCATAGCGCGCACCTCCTCGCACACCTAAGTAAATTGATCACGAGTTATGTGGGTTATTACTCAGCAAATCCAGGGCCAATAAAGCGCAGTAGTTGTGTTGGCTAAGCGCTGTTTTAACGAGCGTAGTATTGACTAAGCAGCAGCTCTGATTAATTCGCGTAATTTAATCGCATCGAAGGGCGCATGGACTTTGATGTCGTTATCGAAATAACAAAATATATGGCGCT
>Ga0207711_10000365_pt1 | contig 47940 bp, 47 predicted proteins | sample KBSS34metaG_FD_184401 | JGI IMG/M metagenome (GOLD analysis project Ga0207711, IMG submission 184401) | Switchgrass rhizosphere microbial communities from Kellogg Biological Station, Michigan, USA - KBS S3-4 metaG (SPAdes) (version 2) | ecosystem: Host-associated > Plants > Roots > Rhizosphere... | reverse complement strand
CGTCCTCGGGAAGCGGGGCTACGCGTGCCGCCGACCTGGTCCTGACCGGGTCGGCGGCACGCGTAGCCCCGCTTCCCGAGGACGCCGTGGCCGAGTTCCCGCTACGCGCCGCCCTGGGCCGGTCGCTGCTGCTCGCGGGCGCCTCGCGCGGCGCGCTGGAGATGGCCGTGCGCTACGCGACCGAGCGCGTGCAGTTCGGGCGTCCGATCGCCAAGCTGCAGGCCATCCAGCAGACCCTCGCCCTGGCCGCGGCCGAGGTAGCGGCGGCTGAAGCGAGCTCCGCGACGGCCGCGCGCCAAGCCGATCGGTGCGGCGTCGTCGCGGCGGCATCGGCGATCGCCGCAGCCAAGGCCCGCACCGGTGAGGCCGCCGGGCAGGTTGCCCGGATCGCGCATCAGGTGCACGGCGCTATTGGTTTCACCAGGGAGCACGATCTGCGGCTGATCACCACCCGGCTCTGGGCCTGGCGGGACGAGGACGGGGCCGACGCCTTCTGGCACGAGCAGCTCGGAGAGCGGGCGCTCCAGGCGGGGCAGGGCGGGCTGTGGGCCATGCTGACCGGCACCCCATGACTCCACCCGACATCGCGTCTCGCCTGGCCTTTCGCGGGTACTGATCTCGCGGCTGTCGTCCTGGAGCGCGCTCCGGGACTCACAAGCAGGGCTCCCGGTCGAGCAGCGCGACCGCTACCAGCGCCGGATGGGTGACCTGCGGATGATGGCCCGCGCCCGGGATCGTGACGAGCCGGCTGTCCGGGAAGACCCGCCGGAGGTAGGCGGCCCCCGCGGCATATCGGGTGTCCTCGGCCCCTAGCACCTGCAACAGCGGGCAGGAGATCTCGCGGAGGTGGTCCATCACGTAGGAGTCGGGCTGGTGCCCGAGTCCAGCCGTGGACGGGGCCATGCCAGCCCTCTCGGCGATCCGATCCATATAGCGGTTCCACTTCGCGCGTGCCTCCGCGTCCCGGAAGCCGGGGCCGGAGGAGATCAGGCAGAGGGAACGGACGAGGTCGGGATGCCGGATCGCCAGTGCCAGCGCGAGGTACCCACCGAGGGAGTGCCCGACGAGCTGGACTGGGGCGCCGAGGGCCGCCCCCCGGCGCGCCAGCTCGGCGACGGCGGCGTCGCGGCTCAGCTGCTCCTCGTCGGCGTCGATCCGGGAGCCATGTCCGGGCAGGTCCCAGCGGTGCACCTCGGTCGCGCGATCCAACAGGGGGACAAGGGGATCCCAGGTCGCGGCGGTGTCGGCGAAGCCGTGCACGAGCACGATGGGCGGTACCGACCCGGCCGGGCTCTCGGGGGCCGCGTCACTCACCGCGAGGCTCCCTCGATCGTTGGGAACGGGGTCGTCATCCGACATTTACCGCGCTTTGCCCGCCGGAGACCGAGATCGTCTCCCCGGTGATGTAGCGGGCCGCGTCGCTGACGAGGAAGAGCACCGCCCGGCTGATGTCCTCCGGCTCGACCCACGGGATGCCCATCGGGATGGTGGCCGCGAAGGCATCGAGCGCCCGCTGGTCCAGGATCGGCTTCGCCGCGTCGGGGAGGAACAGGCTCAGCATGTCGTCGTTGGTCATCATGGGGGTATGAACATTCGTCGGGCAGATCGCGTTGACGGTCACGCCAGACCTGGCGAGTTCGAGCGCGGCCGACTTCACCAGTCCGACAATGCCCCACTTCGACGCGACATAGTGCGCCATCAGCGGGCTGCCGGTCTTCGCGGCCTGCGACGCCGTGGCCACGATCCGACCAGACCCCTGGGCGACCATCGACGGGACGACCGCCCGGATGGCGTTGAACACGCCGGTCAGGTTGACGTCGATCATGTCCTGCCAGGCCTGCGAGGTGAGCTCCGCGAGCGGTGCGCGGGAGAATATCCCCGCGTTGGCCACGAGGATGTCGATTCTGCCCAGCTCGCTGACAGTGCTGTCTGCCACCCGCTGCATCGCTGCCGGGTCCCGGACGTCGGCGACGAACGACAGCGCCCGGCGATCGTGCTTCTCGACCAGGGCGACAGTCTCGGCGAGCTCCTCGCGGGTGCCGAGCGGGTAGTTGACCGAGTCGATGTCCGCCGCGATGTCGCAAACCGCGACGTCGGCCCCGGCGCTCGCCAGCGCGACCGCGTGGGCGCGCCCCTGACCGCGTGCGCCGCCGGTGATCAATGCCACCTTGCCCGATAACTCACCCACGCTGACTCCCCTGCGGACCTGGGTGCGGTGCGCACCACTTCAATGCTTATCATGTTAGGGGCCGGATGCGAGGGCCGCGAGGATCGGAGGCGACGAGATACCGCGCGTCTCCCAGCGTGCGCAGCATGTCGTTAAGATGGGTACAGGTCGATATTCCAGTGAACTCTTTCGCCACATGTGCTCGGAGATCGTCGACTCGTAGCCGCTCGAGGCGTTGGGCGCTCGCGACGGCCTGGGGGCACTCCGGAGCGGGCAGCACGTGGGGGACGGCCTCCACCGTGCGGACGGTTCCCACCCGGTCGATCAGGGCCCTCACGCTGTACTCGTGGACCGTCCGCGGGCGCGCCTCAGCCAGCCGGCGGACGTCCCGCAGGTAGGCGTCGGCCCGGATGCCGCCGTCGTCCTGGACAAGGAGGTCGAGCCGGCGGGCTCGGCGCATCGACCACTCCCCGAGCGGGCGGACGTCGTGCCACCCTGCCGGGTCGGCGGGATCGGCGAGTTCCCCGCTCGGCGGGCCCAGGGTGAGTGGTGAGCTACCGCTGCGTTCCGCCAGTGTCTGGAGCTCGCCGTTCGTTTGCCAGCCGGCGCACACGTCCGCCCGGGGATGGCTCTGCTTGGTGCCGACGATCCCTTCGTGCGTGAACCGCAAGTGGAGGTTGCCGGAAATGAGAAGGCACACGGGCAGGTCGTCGAGGAGCGTGGCGAGCGGGGAACCCGAGTCGACCAGTTCCGGCGCGCACGCCCGCAGAGCCTTGCGGAAGCCGGACTGGGCCGGACGCTCGATGAGCGACCCCAGCGGATCCTGCCAGCGCGCCGGGGTCACCGAGAGTTCTGTGATCGAGCGGCTCTCGACGTCGACCACGACCGTCATCGTCGCGGTGCCGAGCACGACCCCTGGGTCGGCGGCGGAGCCGGACGTGCTGAGAAGATCCCGGGCGATACCCGCGACCCGCAGCAGCGGCCGCGGAACGGTCTCAATCGTGATATCCGCGGTGGAGGTGCGCCGGATTGTCCCCGGCCGTCGTGGCGGGCTGGCCACCCCCGGGACCTCCGAGCAGAACCCGGCCCTCGCGGCGACGCCGCCAAGCGTCTCGCCCGCCGTACCCGCCGTACCCGCCGTACCCGCCACGGCCGCGACCGGACGCGGGAGGGGGAGGCCGACCGCCGACCTCCCTGGCTGACTCGACTGCCGCCTACCCGGTGTCAATCTCGTATGCCTTCCGTTGAAGAACAGACGGATAGATCCAGAAATATGATAAGGTTACTGGGGGTTCGGCGTCTGCAACCCGAGCGGGTGCATGGTTCGACTACGGGTGCCCTTCCCGAGGAGGAACGATGGACATCGGCTGCTTGGTCCCCTTCGGTGACACGGATGACCTCGCCAGCTTCGTTCCGCGTGTGGCCACCGGGATCGAGGCCCGCGGGTTTGGGTCCCTCTGGCTGGGCGAGCACACCCACCTGCCCGTCGACACCGATTACCCCTCGGACGCGGACAAGAAGCTGCCTGAGCGGTACCGGCGATTCCCCGATCCTTGGGCTGTCCTGGCGGCCTCGGCGTCGATCACCAGCCGGGTGCGGCTGGGTACGCTCGTCGCGCTCGTGGCCGAGCACAAGCCGCTCGTGCTGGCCAAGACGATCGCGACCGTCGACCAGCTGTCGCGCGGCCGGGTCGAGGTTGGCGTCGGGTACGGCTGGAACAAGCTGGAGATGGTCAACAACGGGATCGATCCCCGCCGTCGGCGCACTCACCTCCGCGAGAACGTCATGGCGATGCGGGCGTTGTGGTCGGGGGAGCCGACGGCGTTCGACGGCGACGTGGTCCGGTTCACCTCAAGCTGGTCCCTTCCGACGCCGGTGCAGCGTCCCGGACCGAAGATCCACCTCGGTTGCTCGCTGTCCGAGCGAAACATCGCGGATGGGCTGTCCATCGCGGACGGCTTCTTCCCGCACCGCGGCCTGCTCTCCGACGATCCCTGCGTGGACATCGCCCGGCTGCGTAAGGGGGCGGAGGCCGCCGGCCGCGATCCCGCCTCGATCGAGATCGGCATCGTCTACTCCGGTACCTCCTGGGGCCGCCCAGACCTCGAGAGATTCACGCGCAGGCTGCCCTCAGTGCGGGAACTACAGTCGTTGGCGGAGTTCGGCGTCGATCGCGTCGTCTGTTCGATTCCCGCCGGGCCGGGAGACCTGTTCGAGCGCTCGCTCGACGCATGGAGTGAGCGAGCCGAAGCCGCCGGTTTCGTGCTGGCCACACACACGGTCCAGACAGACGAGGAACGCGAGTCGGCTGACATCCGTGAGATCCGGCAGGCCCTGTACCGCGCTGTCCGCGCTGCCAGCTCCACCGACGAAGTTGAGATGATTTCCAACTCGGAGGTGGAGATCAGGGGAGACACCGCGCGGGTCACCAGCGTCCGCCTCCTGCTGGGCGGGGACACCCGGGCGCCGCGGATCCTGGCCCAGGGACGGGTGCGCGATGAGTTCGTCCGCGGAGCCGATGGCCGGTGGGCATTCCGGCAGCGCGCCGTGGCCGACGATGACCCAGCAGCGGAGCGATGATCCGGAACCACCAGGACCACCATCTCCCGACCTCTGGCGCATAGGAGCGTGGCCGTTGGAACGCAGGCTCGATCTCAAGGCGGAAGACGGTGTCCTCGCCATGCTTGCGCGGTACGCCAACTGCGCCGATCGCGTGCCCGGCTCGGCTGGCTGGGGGAGCTGCTTCACCGCGGACACGGTGGTCCGTATCTTCGGCCCCACGCGGAACACCCCGCTGGTGCTCACCGGGTGCGACGTGGTTGCCCGGGCTTTCGACGAGGCTGAGGACCCGGTCCCGCATCTGCACGTCGTCACCAACGTCATCATCGAATCCGACGGCGACGGCGGGGGGGCGAGTCTTGAGTCGTACTTCGTACGGGTTGACATTCTTGACGATATTTCCCGTATCGGTTCTTTCGGGCGCTACCACGACCATGCGGTGCGATGCGCCGACGGGCAGTGGCGGATGGATCGCCGAGACATCCGCATCTCCGCCCGGCTGCCGACCAGGTAAGCCGCGGTCGGGGCGCCTGCCGGTCCGCCCACGACGAGCCTTTGGCGGTGAAGTGGCGGCGGAGTCAGCCAGTGAATCCGGCAAAGGCGGCGAGGACGTCTGACGCGTACTCGGGGCGACACACGAGCAGGTCGGGGAGGTAGGGGTTCGGCTGGTTGTAGCGCAGCGGTGCGCCGTCGATGCGGGAGACGTGCAGCCCCGCGGCGGCCGCGACCGCGACGGGAGCGCAGGAGTCCCATTCGTACTGCCCGCCGGAATGCGCGTAGACGTCGGCGTCGCCCCGGATGACGGCCATGGCCTTGGCCCCGGCGGATCCCATCGGGACGAGCGTCGCGTCGAGGGCGGCGACGAGATGGTGAACGGCCGCGGGCGGGCGGGTGCGGGACACGGCGAGGCGGATCGGCCCGGGTCCGCGGGATGCGACGGCTGGGGGAGTGCCTGTGTGCAGGACGAGGTCGGCGGCGGGCAGCGCCACCGCGCCCGCGGTCGGCACACCGTCGGTCGCGAGTGCGACATGGACCGCCCAGTCGTCGCGCGGAGGTTCACCGTACTCGCGGGTACCGTCGAGCGGGTCGACGATCCAGACGCGGGCGCGGCGGAGCCGGGTCGAGTCGTCAGTGCTTTCCTCGGACAGGACTGCGTCGTCGGGGCACAGCTGGGCGAGCCGGTCCAGCAGCTGCGCGTTGGACCGCCGGTCGCCCTCGGCGCCCCCGTGGTCACGGATGCGCAGCAGCAGGTCGCCGGCCTCCTTCGCGAGCGTCGCGGCGACATCGTGGTCGTTCACGGCGCGTCCGTGGCCGGGGCCAGTACGCCGGCGCGACGCAGGTAGTCGACGACGGCGTCGACGTCTGCATCGGCGCTGACGGCGCCGCTGGCCGGCCGTTTGTACAGGTCCAACTCGCCAATGGACGCATTCATGGGTCGCCTTCCCCGGAGAAACGATGACAAGTCGAGTCAGCCATCTGACGCCTGTGTCGCTGAGCTACACGAGTGCTACTGCGTTGTAGGAAAGTGATGCGGGCGTGGCGACGGCCGCGGTCAGGCGGCACGCTCGAGAATGTGCACCCCGCACGCGGATCCAAGTCCGATCACGTGCGCGAGGCCCACCGTGGCGCCCTCTATCTGGCGGTCAGCGGCCTCGCCGCGCAGGTGGTGGCAGACCTCCCAGATGTTGGCGATGCCGGTCGCGGCGATCGGGTGGCCTTTCGACTGCAACCCGCCGGAGACATTGACCGGCGTGCGGCCGTCCCGCCACGTCGCGCCCGACTCGAAGAAGCTGACCGCCTCGCCCGGCGCGCACAGCATGAGGTTGTCGTAGTGGACCAGCTCGGCCGTGGCGAAGCAGTCGTGCAGCTCGACCAGATCGAGATCGGACGGCGTCACGCCGGCCGCCCGGTACGCCTGCTCCGCGGCATTGCGGGTCAGCGTGTTGATGTCGGGCAACACCTGGCAACCGTCGGTCCAGGGATCGCTCGTCAGGATCGAGGCGCTGATCTTCACGGCGCGCCGGCGCTGCTCGGGGTCCATCCGTCTGAGCCGCTCACCGGAGACGACGACCGCCGCGGCGCCGCCGTCGCAGTTGGCCGAGCACATGGGTCGGGTGTTCGGATAGGCGATCATGACGTCATTCATGATCGATTCAAGGCTCATCCGCTTGGTGTAGGCCGCGAGCGGGTTGAGCGTCGAATGAGCGTGGTTCTTCTCGCTGATCCGCGCGAACAGCTCGAAGGTGGCGTCTCCGTAACGGTGTGCGTACTCCATGCCGATCTGCGCGAACACGCCTGGCATGGTCTCGGTGCCGACCCGCCCGTCCAGGGTCGTCACCGCGCCGAATCGTCCCGTCGGCTCGAACACCGTCGCGTCGGACTTCGCTCCGCCACCAGCCCCCAGCAGGCCCGCTCCGGACAGCTTCTCCGCGCCCACAGCCATGCCGATGTCGCATTCCCCGGCCTTGATGGCCATCACCGCCGTGCGCAGGGCCGTGGCCCCCGTGGCGCAGGCATTTGTGACGTTGTAAACCGGTATCCCGGTCTGGCCGATCTGCTTCTGCAGGTGTTGGCCCAAGCGCCCCCCGCCCATGAGGTTGCCGGCGGCCAGCACGCCGATGTCGTCCATGCCGACACCGGCGTCGTCAAGAGCCGCGCGCGCGGCCCGCGCGGCGAGATCGACGATGTCGAGGTCGGGATGCTTGCCGAACTTGGTCATGCTGATACCAAGGATCCAGACATCATCGCTCATGTCACACCCCCACTGGCTCGAAGCCGAAGCCGATGGCCTCGGTGCCGGAATCGTCGGTCCCGACCACGTACGTGGCCAGGCGGACCGGCATGCCGAGCCGGACGTGCTCCGGATCGGCGGGGACGTTGATGAGGTTGGCGCGCACGGCCGTCCCCTTGCAGTCGACGACCGCGGGAACGAACGGAACGCGAACGCCCGGCGCGGCGAAGGCAACGATCGTGAAGGCCGTGACCTCGCCCTCCCCCGGAACCTCGACGTTCCGGAAGTCCGCGGAAAAGCAGCGCGCGCAGGCGTTTCGACGGTCGAAATACCGCGCGCCGCACTGGACGCACTCGTGCGCGACGAGGTGGGGACGATCGCCCAGCACGAGATAGTCGACGAGGGGTACCTGCTGAGTCATGCGGTCTCCGTCGGAGAATGCCGGCCCCCGCGTGCCCGTCCGGCGCCTCACGGCCGCGGGGATGGGGACGGGCCACGCGGGCCGGAATCAGTCGTGGAAGTTGAAGACGCGGCGAGCGTTGAGTTCGACGATCTTGTGGACCTCGTCGTCCGGAATCTCTGCGAGCGCCTCGGCCGCGACCTTGCGCGCGTGCGGCCAGTCCGAGTCCGAGTGCGGGTAGTCGCACTCCCACATGATGTGGTCAACGCCGATGTCGTGGCGCTCCCGCAGACCGACCTTGTCGGAGATGAAGCAGCCGTACAGGTTCCGGCCGAACAGCTCCCGCGGGTTCACCGCGGCGGCCCCAGCGTGCCAGCGGTGGCGCGACCACGCAGTCTCGGCCCGCTCCAGCATGTACGGCAGCCAGCCGATGCCGCCCTCGGACAGGACGCACTTGAGGTTCGGGAACTTGTGAAACACCGGCGAGAACAGCAGGTCAGCGAACGTGATCATGGAGTTCAGGCCCATGGTCGACGTAATCACGAGATCGTTGCAGTCGGCGGAGGGGCGCAGCGTGACGCCCGACGTCCCGAAATGCATGCACAACGGCATGCCGCGCTCCTCGACGGCGGCGCACACCCCGTCCCATCCGCCCGACGTCCAGCTGGGCAGGCCGAACGGGCTGGGGTTCTCCGGGAAGGAGATCGCCTTGGCGCCCAGATCGGCCACCCGCTCGATTTCGGCCACGCAGAGATCGGTGTCCCAGAGCGGCAGGATCGACATCGGGATGAAACGGTCCGGGTAGGGGCCGGACCACTCCTCAAGGATGAAGTCGTTCCAGGCCTGGACGCACCGCAGCGCCAGCTCCTTGTCGTCGGCCTGGAGGAACGCCGTCCCCGAGAATCGCGGGAAGGTCGGGAACAGCAGCATCGAGTGAATGCCGTCGGTGTCCATGTCGCGCACCCTGGCGGCGGGGTCGTAGCAGCCCGGGAGGATGTCGTCGTACCTCGTCGGCTCCCGGTCCTGCCATTCCTTGGGGTCCTTGCCGGCTACCGCGTTGAGCGCCAGCTGCGGGTACAGGCGGTCCTCGAACATCCAGGTCTGCTCACCCGGGCCGACCCGCACCTCCCCGAAGACCGCGTGGGGGGCGCGGATCTCCTCCTGCGCCGTGATGACCCGAGGAGCCACCTCGCGGTACCTGCTGGGCAGCCGGTCGGTCCAGACGGTCGGATGTTCGATGACGTGGTCATCGACGGAGATCATCTTCATGTGAGGCTGAAGTGGCACGACAAGCTCCTTCTCGACGGCGCCGCCCGCGTCAGGCCAACGATCATTATCAGATTCAGGATGGGTTACGACGGGATCGTCAGTGGGACGCACCGATGCGGCGTCGGCGGGGCGCGGAAGCAGCGGCCGAGCGCTGGCGGCAACGAGCGGATGTTGCGGCTGTGCGCGCTCGGCGCCTCGACGTCGGCATGGATCTCGTACGCCCACAGCACCGAGGGATCGGTACGGTCGGCGCACCACTCGCGGAGCAGGGTGCCAGGCTCGGCTGCCGCGATCCGCTGGAGCTTGGCCAGGTGGCCCAGTAGTTCCCCGCGCCGGTCCTCGTCCACCACCGCGCGGGCGAAGACGACGACCTCGTCGCCGGTCAGCCCTCGGTCGGAGAACGACGTGATGACCACGGTCAGCCAGCCGTCAGGTTCTGCATGACCTCCTCGTCGCCCGGCAGGTGAACGTAGCCGGGCGCGTCCTCGCCCTTGCGCGCGTCCGCCTCGAGGATCTCCCCGTTCGGGCCCTCGTACAGGAGGCGGAACATCCCCTCGACCGCGCTGAAGATCTCGATGGTCGTGCAGCCCTCGGGGCCGGCGGTGTGCGGCCCGTAGAGCGTGTGTGCGTCGGCGGTGAACGTGTCGCCCGGATGCGCCGTGCGCCCGTCGCCGATCTCCAGGGAACCCTGAATGACGATCTCGAACCGCTGGCACGGGTGGCCGTGGCGGAAGAGGGTGTAGTTCGGAGGCATTTTGAGGAAGAAGGCCGCCGGGACTAACCAGTCCTCCTTCGTGTCCAGGTGCCACAGCGGAAGCTGGTTCGCGTTCATGCCGGCTTTCGCCAACTCCTTCACGAACCACTCGGGAGCCTCGGTCGGGAACGTCCCGTAGGGGTAGAATTTCATGGCGGAGATGGCCTCCCGTCGCCGGCGGAGCGCGCGCCGGACCGAGCGTCCGGCGGTCCGCTTCACCCAAGTCAAGTTGAGTAAACCCTGCCGCGCGATGCGCCGGTAGACGACGTCGCGCATCAGTGGCACCTTGAATCTTATCACAAATTCTAGCGTATAGTCCGCCAACGTCAAGCCACTCTCGGCGCTCCGCGACCTGGGGAATCGCGCTGGGTAACCAGGTGTTCGCTCACTCACGCCTTGGCTGTCGCCACGCCCAGCCGCTGGGCGATGAGATCGCGGTGGTAGACCGGATCGCCGAACAGCAGTTCGCCGCTCTTCGCACGCTTGAAGTACAGGTGCGCCGGGTGCTCCCAGGTGAAGCCGATGCCGCCGTGGATCTGGATGTTCTCGGCCGCCGCCGTCGCGAACGCCGTCGAGCAGTGTGCCTTGGCGAGGCTCGCGGCCACCGGAAAGGCGTTGGGATCGTCGACCGCGCTCCAGGCGGCATGGTGGGCCGCGGCCCGGGCGGACTCGACCGCGAGGAACATGTCGGCGCACCTGTGCTTGATCGCCTGGAAGCTTCCGATCGGCCGGCCGAACTGCACGCGCATTTTCGCGTACTCGACGCTCATCTCCAGCACGCGCTGCGCCCCCCCGACCTGCTCGGCGGCGAGCGCCGCGGCGGCCACGTCGAGTGTCGCCGACAACGTCGCCATGGCCTCGCCGACGCCGCCGACCAGGCGCGCTGGAGCGTGATCGAAGGTCATTTCGGCCAGGCGGCGGGTGAGGTCCATCGTCGGCGAGGCCGAGCGGCTCACCCCCTCGGCGGCCGTCTCCACGGCGAACAGACCCGGTCCGTCATCGGTGGCGGCGAGCACGAGGGCGACCTCGGCGATAGCCCCGTCGAGCACATAGCGTTTGCGGCCGTCGAGTTCGTAGCTGTCGCGTACGCGGCGGGCGCGAGTGCTCGGGTTTCGGCCCGCCCAGTCGCGGGGCGTCTCCATGTATGCCAGCGTCGCCAGCGTCGTACCCGCCGCGATCCCGGGCAGCAGGTCGGCCTGGGCCCGCTCGTCGCCCGACCTCACCAGCGCCGTCGCGGCCAGGCAGGACGACAGGTAGGGCGCACAGAGCAGGGCCCGCCCCATCTCCTCAAGCGCGATCGATACCTCCAGGAAGCCGTAGCCGAGGCCGCCGTACTCCTCGGGAATGGCCAGCGCGGTCAGGCCGAGCTCGGCCGTGAGCACGGTCCAGACCGTCGGGTCGTACCCGGGCTCCGTCTCCATGACCCGGCGCACCTCGGTCTCGGGGGACCTCGCCTCGAGGAACTTGCGCAGGGAGGCGCGCAGCTCCTCTTGCTCCGATGAAAAGACGAACTCCATGACGACCTCGCGAGGGTGGGGTTGTCGTGCATCCGGGCGGCGCGCGAATCTGATAATATTCGAGGCCGACCGACGTGTGCAACTACTGGGCGCCTGGGCCAGTCCGATTCGCTTGGTCCGCGCGGGAGTGGCCGCCTCGACCGGATGGCGATGGGGACTCTGGACGGGTCGAGTCGCGATCATCACTGGGGCGGGCCGCGGCGTCGGCCGCGAGCGTGCGTTGCTCGTCGCCCGCCACCACGGAGCGAAAGTGGTCGTCAAAGATCTGGGCGGTGCCAGCGACAGCGTCAGCGAGGACCGATCGGCCGCTCAGCGGGACAAGGTGCTCGCCCGGATGTACGGGCAGGACTGAGACTGGTGATCCGCGTCCGCCTCAAGGGGCACGTCGCCCCGCCGCGCTTACTCGTTCCGGCCGTTGTTCTCGTTGAGGAAGGTCTCGAGGAGTTCGTCAACGTCCGCCCAGATGACCGGTGCGTCCAACTTTGCGGGATCGGCCTTGTCCAGCTCCTCCTAGCCCATGATCATCCTGCTCATGCGCTGGGAGGCGTTCCACGAGTCACCCTCCTCGATCGCCGCGACGATCTGCTGCTTCTCGATCGCCACCCGCTTGCGGACGCGGGCGTGCAACTCCCATCCGATCGCCTCGGACATCCACGACAGCGCGGGCAGGATCGCTGCCAGGAGCAGGTTGCCCGACGCCTCGGCGACGAGGTCGTGAAAGCGCCGGTTGTAGCCGTGGAACATGGCCGAGTCATGGCGCGAGTCGAGCAGCTTGGCCGTGCACGCGTTGAGCTCGTCGACCTGCTCGGGGGTGCGCCGCTTCGCGGCCAGCGCGGCCATCGTCGGCTCGATCGCGCTTCGCGCCTCGAGAATCGTGCGCAGGGTCCCATGCCCGCTCTGCAGGCCCATCGCCAGGAAGCCAGCGAGCTGAGCGGGCTGCGGGCGGGCGACGATCGCGCCACCACCGGCACCGCGACGCATCTCGACCGCACCCTGCGCCTCCAGCAGGCGCAGGGCCTCGCGCAGGGACCCGCGGGCGACCCCGTAGCGCTCCAGTAGCCATGACTCGGCTCCGAGATGATCCCCCGGCTCCAAACCGCGGGAGGCGGCCTCGCGCATCAGCCGCCGGGCGATGTCCGCCGCCACCTTCCCTTGCGCCACGACCCAGCTCCTTCAATCAACTCTGTTCAGATTATCTCACCTGAACCAGAACGCTCCGTCAGGCTCTGGTGAACGGCGAGGAACCCGGGAGGTTCTTGTCGCGGATCATCGGGAGACGGCGGTAGCGGCAGGTCCCCGCTCCCGCTGATCATAGTCGTCCGGCGAGCGGCCCCATCCCGACTTGCGCCTCAAGCTGATAAGATTCAATATCGGTGACTCCAGCCATTGCCACGCCGACGGCGGTGAGCGGGTGCGTGGGGGATTCTGAGCCGTCGCTTCACGCGCGCCGGAACCATGGCCGAGACCGCGGCGCAGCCGACGAAGGAACAGTGAGGGCAGCATGGGGCTGTTGGACGGCAAGGTCGCGCTCATCACGGGAGCCGCCCGGGGGCAGGGGGCGGCGGCGGCGCAGCTCTTTCACGCCGAAGGTGCCAGCGTGCTGCTGCTGGACGTCCTGGACGAGCTGGGGAAGACCGTCGCGACCGAGCTTGGTGACCGCGCGCTCTACCGCCACCTCGATGTGCGGGACGAGGCGGAGTGGAGTGGCGCGGTGGCGGCCGCCGAGGAGGAGTTCGGCCCCATCGGCGTGCTGCTGAACAACGCCGCGGTGCTGCGCCGTGGCACGGTCGAGAACACCTCGCGCGAGGACTTCGTCGACCTGATGGACATCAACGTGTGGGGCTGCCTGGTCGGAATGCGGCAGGTCGTGCCGTCGATGCGGCGCGCCGACGGTGGTTCGATCATCAACGTCTCCTCGACCGGTGGGCTCGTCGGCCAGTGGGCCGCATCGGGCTACACGGCGTCGAAGTTCGCGGTGCGTGGGCTGACGAAGGCGGCCGCCATCGAGCTGGCTCCGGACATCCGGGTCAACTCCCTGCATCCCGGCTGGGTCGACACGCCGATGGTCCGCGACCCAACGGTGACCAGCGACGAGGAGTACAACCGCCTCCTGCGCCCGATCGTCCCGATGGGGCGGGCGGCGCGACCGGAGGAGCTGGCGCGTTCGGCCCTCTTCCTCGCCAGCGACCTCAGCTCCTACCTGACGGGGAGCGAGCTTGTCGTGGACGGTGGGCGTACCGCGGGAGCGCCGCGCGCGACTGGTTAGCGGCCGGCGTCAGCTAATGGCGGAGGACACTCCCCGGCGGGGCGTGCCGCATCGACCGGGTTCTACGGGTGGTCGGACCGGGGTTGGCCGCCGATCTCAGGCAGGCCCGGTCTGTAGATCACCGGGCGGCCTGTGCGTTCGCGCTTGGCCGCGTACATGGCCAGGTCGGCCTGGTGGAACAGGATGTCGGGACTAGCCGGCCTGGCGGTGCGGACGGCGTCGGCGGTCACCAGACCCACGCTCGCCCGGGGGGTGTAGGGCCGCCCCGCCAGCAGGCACGGCGCATGTACCGCCGCGGCCAGCCGTTCCGCGGTCCGGCACGGGTGGTCAGAGTCGTCGCCGTCCAGGATGACGCCGAACTCGTCCCCGCCCAGCCGGGCGACCGTGTCCGCCGCGCGGGTCTCCGCCCGCAGCCGCTCGGCGCTGATCTTCAGGAGCTCGTCGCCGGCGACGTGTCCGAACGTGTCGTTCACCTGCTTGAACTTGTCAAGATCCATAAACAGCAGGGAGATCGCCGGGCCGGTGTCCTCGGGGCGGTCGGCGTCACACTCCAGCGCCCGCCGCAGCCGCCGCATGAACAGCGCCCGGTTGGCGAGACCGGTCAGCGGGTCGTGGAACGCCTGGTGATGCAGCAGCCGTTCGCGTTCCCGGATCTCGGCGAGCAGCCTGGTGTTCTCCGCCATCGTGACCATCTGCCGGACCAGCGCCAGCAGCAGCAATCCGACCATGCCGAACGACTCGAGCCGGTCCAGAGGCTTGCCGGACAGCAGCTTGAGGGAGACCGCCACCCCCGCGGTGGCGAGAACCCCGTACGGCAGCATGGCATGCGCCCACATCGTCCGCCGGCTGGGCGCCGCCGGCTCGTCGTCCACCGCGGCGGGCCGGTCCGGCACCAGAGCCGCCAGGGCCACGAGCAGGAAGCTAACGATGAAACCAAGGTAGGCCTCGGGCGGGTAGTCGTGGCTGGGGCGGGCGATGATGAGGAGGAAGCCGTTGCTGGTGATCGAAAAACCCAGCATGCCCATGCCGAGCAGGATCAGGGCCGCCGGGGAACGTGGCCGGCGGAAACATGCGATCAGCAGGACGGCGCTGCCGAGGATCAGAGTGCCGAAGGAGCTGATGAGGGCGAATGCGAGCGCCAGCCGATCCAGCAGGACCGCCCGGACGACCGCCGCGAGCGCCACCGTCCACTCCAGCAGGGCGAGCGAGCCCGCGATCATCAGGCCGTCCAGCAGAGTGATCGCGTACCCGCCGCGCGTCCGCGGCGCGGTATCCGCGCTCGAGGCGTCCAGCGGGTCGGTGGGCAGCGACAGCAGTCCGGCCAGCGCCAGCGCGTAGAGGGCGAAGAAGCCGAGCTGTCCAGGGGAGTAGGAGCCTGTGGTAGAGCTGCCGCCGGCCAGATATGCCGTTGTTGTTGCGATGTTGGCTATTGTGCTGCCGGACATGGTGAGTCCGATGAGTACCCGCCAGCGCCGCTCAGCACCGCGGCGGCGCCGAGCGGTCAGGAAACAGGCGGCAGCTGCGGCGAGTTGCGCGACCCCGTTGGTGACGTTGACGGCGACTAGGGCGGGCAAGCGGTCCAGGGTGACCGCGAAAGCCACGGCCAGCCCAGTGAGCAGAACGGAACCCGCGACCGCGTACCACAGCGACTGCGGCGCGCGGCCTGCCCTGGCCTGGCACCGCGAGTACGAGACGGCACCAGCGGCGCCGCTAGATCCGAACATCCATCGACCCCTACGTGCAGCCTAGCCTGGCTCAGCGGATCTTGCAGGGGCCGATCTTGCCACCCGGTCGCCCTCTTGACGACCGGGTGGGTCGTCAGGCGCAGGCCGCGAGCGGGCGGGCGGCGAGCATCCTCGCGAACGTCCGCCTCGACGGTGCGTCTGGCCCGCCTCCCGCTCATCCTCGGCGGCGCGTGCCGTGGCTGGGAAGATCCAGCACCACACGTCGGCCACCGGCTCCGGAATGGGATGAGTCGCGTCTATTCGCTATTGTTATCAGAATTAGGGAGCGAGAAGCCAGGCGGGAGGAAGTCGTGACCGACGTCGTGACGGTGGAGATGAGGGACTCGGTGGCCGTGATCCGCCTCGACGACGGCAAGGTCAACGCGCTGTCCCTCGACGTGATCGCGGCGATGGAGGAGGCGCTGACCAGCGCGCCGGGCACGGCGGACGCCGTCGTCCTGACGGGCCGTCCTGGGTGCCTCACCGCTGGGCTCGATCGAAGCATCATGCTTGGAGTCGACCGGGCGGCGGTGACCGGAAACCTGCGCCGCGTCACTCGCCTCTACCAGACGATCATGAATCTTCCGGTGCCGACCGTCGTCGCCTGCACCGGGCACGCGGTCGCCGCCGGAGCGCTGCTGCTGCTCGTGGCGGATGCACGCATAGGCGCCCGGGTGCCGAGCAAGATCGGATTGAACGAGGTGCGGATCGGCCTTCCGCTCTTCCCCCTCGCCGTCGCCTCGGCGCGGGCGCGCCTGCAGGCAACGGCGTTCGTGCGCTCGACGCTCGAAGGCGAGGTCTACGACTGGGCCGGGGCGGCCGACGTGGGCTACCTCGACCGTGTCGTCGAGGAAGGTCAGCTGCTCGACGTCGCGGTCGGGCACGCGGCACAACTGGGCCGACGTGACCGGTCCGCCTACCTCGCGACCCGGGAGCTGGTGTTCGCTCCCGTGATCGCCGAGGTGGAACAGGCGCTGGGGCGCAAGGCCCCTCAGGCGCCCACCCCCGGGTAGCCGCCGCCACCGTGGAGGCGGTCGAGCTCGTCCCGGTCGACGCGCCCCTCTCGCCGCGGCAGGTCGTCGACGAACGTCACGGATGAGGGCTTCTTGTACGAGGCGATGTGCTCCCGGCAGTGCGCGATGACCTCCTCGGCCGACAGGTGCGCGCCGGCGGCCGGGACGACGATCGCCTTGACGGCCTGCTCCCACTGCTCGTCGGGGATGCCGATGACGGCCGCGTCGACGATCAGCGGGTGCTCGCGCAGGCAGCGCTCCACCTCGACGGGATAGATGTTCTCCTTGCCTGACTTGATCATCCGGGTCATCGGGCCGACGAAACTCAGCGACCCGTCGGCCTCGCGCCGGCCCAGGTCGCCGGTGTGCCACCAGCCGTTCCGGCCGCGTCTCTCGTTGAGCTCGGCGCGATTCCAGTACCCGGCGCCGACGGTCACGCCGCGTGCCGTGATCTCGCCGGTTTCTCCGGCGCGCACCTCGTTGTCGTCGGCGTCGACGATGCGCACCAGGCACCACGGGGACGGGCGGCCGGCCGCGCCGGCGGCGCCCACCGCGAGGGAGGTGTAGGTGACGATGCCGGTCATCTCGGTCTGTCCGTACGACCCGGGGTGCCGGGACCACGGCGCCGTCGATCGCGTGCCGAACCGGGCCCAGCGGGCGTCGGCGTTCACGTACGCCTCGGGTACGCGGAAGGCGGAGAGATCGGCGCCGGACTCCTCGGCCACCTCGGCCACCCGCCCGATCAGCGGGCCGGTCAGGTAGGCCCAGGTGCAGCGCTCGGACTCCAGGAGGCCGCAGATCTCGTCGGCGGCCGGGCGGGCCAGGTAGACGTTTGTTCCGCCGAGCAGGAGCGTGGACAGCGACCCCATGAACGTCGCGATGTGGTACAGCGGAAGCGCGGCGAGGAACACCGGGCGTTCGTCGAAGATCCCGTTCATGACGGCATGCACGACCCCTGCGGCGATCAGCCCCTGGTGGGTCATCATGGCGCCGTTGGGGCGCCCCTCGTGTGCGGCCGTGTACATGATCAGCACTGGTGCGCGCGGATCGCCCCGCCGGGCGGCGCGGTCGGGCGCGCTGCGCGCCAGCGCGGCCTCGTAGCCCTCGGGTGAGTCGTCCACGACGAACCAGGTCGTCCGCGGCAGCGCCGAGCGCGTCCCCTCGACGCTCCTGGCCAGCTCACCGGTCTCGGCGACGACGACCGCGGGGTCGAGGTCACGTAGGACGAACTCAAGCTCGCCAGCGGTCTGGCGCCAGTTGACCGGACACACCATGGCTCCCAGCCGTCCCGCCGCCAGCACCAGCTCCAGGACGCGGAATGAGTTCTGCCCCACCCAGGCCAGACGGTCACCGGGCACGACTCCGTGCCCGATCAGGAGGGTCGTGAGCCGCGCGACCCGCTCGTTCGCCTCCCGGTAGTCCAGCCGCGCGCCCCGCTCGACCACGGCACAGTCGTGCGGGCGTGACCGCGCCTGCTCCTCGACGATGTCGTGCAGGCACAGATCGGCGTCAGGGCGCGTTTCCATGTGGCTCCTCAACGTGTCGCGATCGGAACCCAGCCCGCCGCGCGAGGCCCGCGGCGTCCCAGGCGGTGCGCAGGAGCCAGTTAACCTTATAATGTTCTGTCTGTCAGCCCGTGCTAGGAGGCAGAAGTGTCATCCGGCGTGACGAGGACCCGCTGCGCTCCGATGCCAACGATGTGAGACAGGTGACACTTAAAGGTGATAAGAGTTACGATGCTGCGGGCTGGCTGGCTCCTTCGGCGGGCCGGCGGAACCGAGGAGAGCGATGCAGACAGTAGATCCCCGGATCGCGGACGCCTTCGTTCAGGCTGCGGCCTACGGTGAGCGTGGGCTACAGGTAGCCGCATACCTCGGCGACGAGCTCATCATCGACGCCTGGACCGGAGAGGCCGACTCCAGCGGGCGTCCCGTCACCGGTGACACGATCTTCCCGGTGTTTTCGGTGTCCAAGGCGATTGCCGCCACGGCTCTGCATCTCCAGGCCGAGCGGGGTCTGATTGACTATGAGGCTCCCGTCGCCCGGTACTGGCCGGAGTTCGGGCGTAACGGCAAGCAACACATCCTCGTCCGGCACGTGCTGAGCCACCAGTCCGGCATCCCGCAGATGCCGGCGGGCGTCACCCCGGAGCTGCTCGCCGACTGGGAGTGGATGACGGCGCGCATCGCCGACTACGTCCCCCTTTTCGAGCCCGGCACCGGCAGCGCCTACCAGTCGCTGGTGTTCGGGTGGATCGTGGGCGAGATCGTCCGGCGGACGGATCCGGCGCACAGGGGCTTCGACGAGTTCGTGCGCGCCGAGCTCTGCGCCCCGCTCGGCATTAAGGACCTGTGGTTCGGGGTTCCGGACGAGCTGGTCGACGAGGTTGCCGAGCTGACGTCGATTCTGTCGCGGGAGCGTCCGCCGGGCGAGACCGTGGCGAGCCTGCTGGCGAAACCAGACGCGGTCGCCCCGGACGCGCACGTGCACAACCTCGCCGTCGTCAAGAAGGCGGTCTACCCTGGCGCCGGTGGGATCATGACCGCGCGGGCCGGCGCGCGGGTGATGGCCCTGCTGGCCAACGGCGGCCAGCTCGACGGTGTACGTCTGCTGTCCGAGGCACGTGTGCGCGGCTTCCTGACGCCGCGGCCGAACGGCGAGAAGCTCGACGGCGTGCTGTTCGGCGGCGACCGGGTTGCGCCCCTGATCGGCGTGGCCGGGTACTGGCTGGGTGGCGGCACGCCGCTCGGCGACGGGAAGGCGATCCTGCGACACGGAGGGTCGGGCGGCTCCATCGCCTGGGCTGACCTGGACCGCCGGCTCGCGGTCATGATCTGCCACAACCGGATGTTCGAGGGCTATGACCCGTCGTCGACGGAACACCCGTTCGCGGCGTTGGGACGGGCCGTGCTCGAGATCGCCGACGAGCGGTCGGTGGCCGGTCGTCAGCGTTGATCCGCCACCGAAACGGAGTCCGATGACTGTCACATCCCTTGCCACGGTGTCCCTGCCCACGCCGGCACTGCTGATCGGAGCCGACCGGCTCACCGAGTCCTCGGGTGGGGTCGCCGTGCACCACTTCCCGGCGACGGGCTTAGCCGACCCGCCGCTGCCGGTGGCCGGGGTACGGGAGGTCGACCTCGCGGTCGCCGCCGCAACCGAAGGCGCCCGGGCCTGGGGCGCGCTGACGCCGGACCGGCGCCGCGACGCCCTGCTGCGCCTGGCCGATCTCGTCGACGAGCATGCCGACGAGATCATCGCGCTGTCCATCCGCGACAGCGGGTTCCCACTGCGGGTCGCGCGCCTGGGACCGTCCCGCGCCTCCGGTGGGCTGCGGTACTACGCCGGCTGGGCCGATAAGATCATCGGTGACGTGGTGCCGACCTGGTTCGGACCGGCCTTCGACTACACGGTGTCCGAGCCGCTCGGCGTGATCGCGTTGTTCGCGACCTGGAACACGCCGGTGTACAACATCGGGCTGTCCGTGGCGCCGGCGCTCGCGGCCGGCAACGCCGTGGTGCTCAAGCCCTCGGAGCTCGCTCCGTACGCGTACCTGCGGTTCGGCGAACTGTGCCTCGATGCCGGGCTGCCACCCGGGACGGTGAACGTGGTGACCGGTGGCGCCGAGGCGGGGACGGCGCTGGTCAGACATCCCGGCGTCGCGAAGGTGCACTTCACCGGTGGCGCCGAGGTCGGACGCCGGGTGGCCGCGCTGGCGGCTGAGCATCTCAAGCCGATCGACCTTGAGCTTGGGGGCAAGTCGGCCAACCTGGTGTTCCCGGACGCCGACCTGGAACGCGCGGTCGCCGTCTCCGTCGGAGGCATTGTGGGGGGCAGCGGGCAGACCTGCATCACCGCGGGGCGGATGATCGTGCACGACTCGATCCTCGACGAGGTCGTCGAGCTGGCCCGGGAGCAGCTGCGGACGTGCGTCATCGGTGATCCGTTCGATCCCGAGACGACCATGGGTCCGGTGATCACCGAGGCCGCCCGCACCCGCATTCTCGGCATGGTCGCGCGGGCTCAGGCACAGGGGGCGACGCTGTGCGCCGGCGGCTCGGCGGTCGGGGGGGATCTGGCCGGCGGTTACTTCATCGAGCCGACGGTCCTCTCCGGGGTGCGGCCGGACAGCGAACTGGCCCAGACCGAGGTCTACGGACCGGTTCTCGGGATCCTGACGTTCTCGACGGAGGACGAGGCCGTCGCGCTGGCCAACGACACGCCGTACGGCCTCAGCTCCTACATTCAGACGAAGGATCTGAGCCGGGCGCATCGAGTCGCCGCGCGGATGCACACCGGTTCGGTCTACATCAACGGTCGCGGCGGCCTGGGGCCCGGCATGCCCTTTGGCGGTTACAAGGAAAGCGGCTACGGACGGCTCGGCGGGCGTGAGGGCCTGATGGCGTTCATGCAGACCAAGAACGTCTGGATCGCGCTGGACGAGAGCTGACGACGCCGGACTCGTGGGCGGTGGTAGCGGGCGGCGCTCGAGCGGGTTCTGATGCCTGTGCCGAAGCGTCCCCTGAGCCCGCGCAGCGGGAGCTGGCGGCATATGTGGGACGGCCGGAGGGAGACAACAGATGTTGACTGTCGTGCCGGAGGGGACGCGCCTGGAGGTCAGCGGCGCCCCCGGGAACCGATATGTGGTGGACAGCTATCTGGGTAGCCCCATGCAGGAGCGCCCCGGCGCCCAGGCATTTCTCGTCCGGCAGGAGAAACCGCTGCTCCGGCCGCACTTCCACGAAGTGGATCAGTTCCAGGTGGTGATCGACGGGTCTGGTGAGTTCGGGGGCGACGACGCTCTTCCCGGTCTCATCCACTACACCGACGCCTACACGGCCTACGGACCAATCAGGACGAATCCGGCGGCCGGCGCCCTCACCTATCTGACCTTGCGCCGCCAAGCGGCGGTCGGGGCAAACTTCATGCCTGAGTCGCGCGACAAACGCCGGCAAGCCGGGGGCGGTGGCGAACACTTCGTTGTCCAGCTGGGCGCGCTCCCCGGCGAGATGTCGGCGACCACCGAGCTGGCCCGGACCGCGCGCGGCGCGGTCGCGTTCGAGGCCCGTGCGGCGGCAGGCGAGAAGCTGCGTCTGCCAGCGGGTGGCAACGGCCAGGAGGGCTATGCCGTGGTCTTCGACGGCGGTATCCGAATCGGGGGCCGCGACGTGGGGAAGGGCGGCCTCGTCTGGTTTACGAGCCTGGCCGAGTTGGCGCCCGCTCGGGCGGCGGCCCACGGCTCGACCGTCGCCGTACTCCTCTTCGCGCCGGGCATCACGTGAGGCCGGGCTCCTTCGGCCAGACGCGTCCGCGGTGGCGTCCGGGCACACCCGGAAGCCGTGGACTAGCTCTGGTCGGCCAATACCGTCGACATCGTCGCGTCATACGTGACGAACCAGTCTCCGCCCTCGACGTCTCGGTCCAGGCTCAGATTCTGAACCTGTTCGAGGACATGACGGCTCGTTAACCGTCTCACCTGCTATTCATGGGCCACGACCTGGCCGTCGTGAAGAACATCAGCGACCGTACCGCGCGTTCCATCCGTACAAACATGATAATATTGGTCCGCCGCTGTCAAGCGTTGCCCGCCAGGGAGGAATTGTGCCTCTAATCGAGCCCCTGCCCGAAGTCAAGGTAGATCCCGAACTTCTCAAGCGGATGAATCGTCTGGTCGAAACTGGACAATTGGGTTCGGGAAAGACCGACTGGCCGAGGATCATGGCTCACCACCCCGACCCGCAGGTGGTTCAGCATCGACTCGACCTGATCGCCAAGAACGGTACCGACGGGGGCGGGCTCCTCGGCTCCCGCCTTCGGGAACTGCTTCGTCTGGCCAACGCCCAGCTTGTCGGCTGCGATGCCTGCTCCCAAGCCCGTTATGACCCCGAGGTGCCCGAGGCCGACGTCGCGTGCGCTGTCGTCGGCGCAGGCGAGGATCTCGACGACCGGGAGCGGCTGGCGCTCGCTTTTCAGCGCAAGCTTCACCTCGACCACTGGTCCATCGACGCCGAGACCTATCGCGAGCTGGGCACGGTGTTCACGACGGCGGAGATCGTCGAGCTCGCCGACACCATCACATCCATCATGGGTCCGGGAAGGTTTCTGCACACGCTCGACATGCTCGGTTCCGATGATCCCGTGCTGACCTGGTCGCACACGCCTGCGACGGCAGCCCGCGACGCTGACGTCAACTCGTCGGAGTTGACGCACCGGAGCTGAACAGCGCTGGTCCGCCGCTGATGAGGACGCGGCCTCAACGACCTTGGAGTGACAACCGGTGCAGTACCGCGTGCTCGGGCGGACAGGGATCCACGTCAGCCCGCTGTGCCTCGGCGGGATGATGTTCGGCGCCTGGGGGGCGGACAGCTCGCAGTCGCGTGCCATCGTCGACGCCGCTCTCGACGCAGGCATCAACATGATCGACACGGCCGACGTCTACTCCGCGGGCGAGTCGGAGTCGATCATCGGCGCCGCGCTGGCGGGCCGGCGAGATTCGGTGGTGTTGGCCACGAAAGTCAACGGCCGGATGGGGCCAGGTGTCAACGATGGCGGCAACTCGCGCCGGTGGATCATGCGCGCCTGCGAGGCCAGTCTGCGCCGGCTCGGCACCGACTACCTAGACCTGTACCAGGTGCACCGTCCGGATGAGTCATGCGCACCGGAGGAGACGTTCGCTGCCTTGGGCGACCTCGTCGCGCAGGGAAAGGTCCGATACGTTGGAACAAGCACCTTTCCGGCCTCGGCCATCGTTGAGAACCTGTGGCTACACGAGCAACGTCGGGTGGCGAAGGTCGTGTGCGAGCAGCCGCCCTACTCGATGCTCTCCCGCGGGGTGGAAGCCGACGTGCTCCCGACCTGCCAGCGGCACGGTCTGGGCGTGCTGGCGTGGGCCCCGCTTTCGGGAGGATGGCTGTCGGGCCGTTGGCGCGCGGGCGCGCCTGCCACGAGCTCGCGCATCGACCGGGTTCCGGCGCGCTACGACGTATCGCTGCCCAGCAACCAGCGCAAGCTCGCCGCGGTCGAACAGTTGGCCGTACTAGCCGAGTCGATCAATCTGACCCTTGTTCAGATGGCCGTGGCCTTCGTCATCGGCCATCCCGCTGTGACGGCAGCAATCATCGGACCGCGCCGTCTGGAACACCTCGGCGACTATCTTGCAGCCGCCGACGTGCGATTGGACGCCTCGACGCTGGACCGCATTGACGAGATCGTCACCCCGGGAACGGACTTCAGTTGGTCCGATGTCTGGGCGCCCCCCAGCATCGCCGATGCGAGCCGCCGGCGGCGGTGACCGTACCTGTCAAGAACGACCCGGAAACAGCCGCGATGAGGCGTGCGTCCGTCTCGCATCAGCCCCGAATTCTCGCCTCTCGCCTCTCGCCTCTTGGCGGTTGCTCCAGTCTCCAAATGCTGATAAGAATTTAAAGGTTGTTGTGTCGATCTTCGAACAGAAGGGGTCCTGTGGTGAGCAGTCAGCCGGCTGTCGCCGACGAACTGGCGATCCGGGACGCACTCCAGCGGTACTGCCGTGGGCTCGACCGCCGCGACCTGGAGATGGCGCTCTCGGCGTTCCACACCGATTCGATGGTCCGGCACGGCCTCTTCAGCGGGACCGGTCACGACTGGGTGCGTTTCGTGCTGTCCGCGCCGGTCGTCGACCGTATCGGGATCGGCGAGGCGGATCCCGCGTTGGATGTCGTCGAGTCCCAGCAGCATCACGTCACCAACCAGCTCGTCGAACGGCACGGGGAATCCGCCTACAGCGAGGCGTACTTCCTCGAACACACCATGTGCCGGCGGGGTGACAAGCGATACCTGACCTCGGTGGGCGGCCGGTACGCCGAACGGTACGAGCGACAGCACGGGCAGTGGCGCATCGTCGAGCGCTACGCGGTGCGCGACTGGGACTCCGTCACCGCGATCGAGACCCGTTTCCCCGGCTGGGAGAAGTCCCCGCAGGGCACCCGCGACCGCACGGACCCCTCGTACTGGTCCGGGCAGGCCGGGCTAGTCCCGCCGCCGGTCGACCGCGCCGGACTGTTGACATGACGCACATGCAGGAGCGTCCGCCGGCCGTCGCGCCGTTCCCCGGACCGGTCCGTCAGATCTCCTTCGTGGTGCGCGATCTCGACGTAGCCATCCGCGACTGGCTCACGCTCGGGGTAGGTCCGTGGTTCGTGCTGCGCGGCTTTCGCGCGGTGGGGAGCACCTATCGGGACGAGGCGTTCGACCCGCTGCTGTCGCTAGCGTTCGCGAACTCCGGTGATCTCCAGGTCGAACTGATCGCTGTCGAGGACGACACACCCAGCATGTACCGCGAGTTCCTGGATTCCGGTGGGCAGGGGTTCCACCACGTCGCGTACTGGGCGGCGGACGTGGCCGCGGCGCACGAGAGCGCGCTTGCGCAGGGCTGGCGATGCCTGCAGTCGGGTTCGCTGCCGTTCCACTATTACGACGTCAGTAACGCACTCGGACTCGTCGTCGAGGTCTCCGTGCTCAACGACCGGATGCGCGCGATCGCCGCGGGGATCCGGACCGCCGCGCAGGACTGGGACGGAGTCGACCGGCCGGTCCGGGACTACCCACCGCCGTCCGCATAGGCGGCGCGGTGGCGACCGGCCACCGGTCGCTACCACGCCGGTAGCGACCGGTGGCCGGTCGGCGGAGGTCACCCGTCCGACCAGAGCCTGATCTGGTGAGTCAGCCAACCGCGCAGCCAGAAGTTCCCGCGGGCGGCGGGGTCGGCCAGAAGCGCTTCGTGTGCGGCCAGCATGACCGCGCGGGCGGCGACCGAGTCGGGCTCGGTGGTCAGCACGGCCTCGGCGAGTTGGATCGCTACGACCGGGTCACCCTTGTCGAGCCGCTCCCGGGCCCGGGCGACCACCGCGTCCCCACCTGCGAGAGCGACGAGGTCCTGATAGCCCGTACGTGAGTCGTCGGGGTACAGCTCGGTGGTGGATTGTTGCCGGAACCAGCCGACGTGGCTCTCCCAGATGGCCCGGACGGCCCACGTGACTCGCCCGTATGCCTGCCCTACCCGCAACGCGTCGGGCAGGACGATCTCGCGCATCAGCTGCGGGAGGTCCTTACCCTCGTTGATGCCGCGCAGCGTCGCCGTGTAGACGAACTCCACCGCGTCGTAAAGTCGGCCCAGCACGGCGTCGAGCATCGGTCCGCCGGACAGCGGGTCGCCTCGACCGGTCAGCAGGACTTCCGGGTGCAGGGCGCGGAGGCGCTGCAACGACGTCAGATAGAGGGCGGGGTCGCGGTAGCGATCGCCACGCAGCGTGTTGAAGTTGGGGAAGTGCGGGAACAGCGGGCCCAGCAGGTTGCTGATCAGGCACACGCGGCGATCGGGCAGCCAGACGATGCAGCTGTCCCGGGTCTCCCCGCCGGGGGTGGCCAGCAGCTCGACGTCCAGACCGCCGAGCCGGAGGGCGAGCCGGTCGTCGAACGTGAGGTCGGGACGCGGCCGGTCCTGAAGCGGCCCGAGGTCGGGACGTTCCGAACTGCGCCGGACCACCGGCTGCTGTGGGTACCGCTCGGCCAGTTGTTGGGTCGCGGCGCGCGCCGCGGCGAACCAGGGCACCCCGAACCGGGGGCGCAGGCCGACGAGCAGTTCGTCGTGGCGTTGGCACTCAAGGTTGTTGGCCTGGGCCACGTACCTGCTGCCCGGCTCGCGGAAGTGTCCTACGCCGCCGACGTGGTCCGTGTGGGACTGAGTGGTGATGATGTACGCCGTCGGTCCCGGGCTGACAGCGTCGAAGAGCACCTTGTGGTGTACGGCTTCCCCGCCTGTGCCGGTGTTGACGATGATGCGGCCGGAGTCGGTGGTGATGACGTAGCTGGCCGTGATCCCAGTCGACTTGTGGACGGAATCGGCGACGGGCACGGCGGCATCGTCGTAGGTGACATCCAGAAAGTTCGCACTCGGTCGTCGCGCGATGAGGTCATCGATAATGTCCGACAGGCTCATGCGATCTCTCTCCGGACGTCGAAAGCGTCGAGGTAGAACTGGAAGCGCCGACCGAGTTCGTTGGGGTCCACCCCGAAGTCCGCGCGCAGGTCGTAGACGAGCTGGCCGTCGCGCCCCCGAGGATGGTCGAGCAGATAGCGGTGGAGCTGGTCGCGGATCTGGTCCGGCATTGAGATGCCGAACTTGTCGTATATCCGCTCGAGCAGTCCTAGGTCGTTCTTCGCGAGGTCGGTGAATGCGACATCGAAGCGTTGCTCGGGAGGTATGAGGTGGACGTCGCGGACGGCCGCGCGCAGTAGCTGCTCGACGCGGTCACACCAGTGTTGCAACAGCTGGTCGATGTCCAGCGGGTCGTAGCGCAGCCGGCCGGTGTAGCAGGTCATGGTCGCCGCCGACTGCAGGACAGCGAGCGGATCCCTGTGCGTGAAGACGACCTTGGCGTCGGGAAACACGGTCATCAACGGCCCGAGCTGCTCGAAGTGCTGGGGGCACTTCAGCACCCACTCGTCCGGGCCGCGTTGCCACTGCAGGATCTTGAGCATGGTGCGTAGGTACTCGTACGCCGGCGTCTGGTCGTGCGACAAGTAGTAGCTGCGCCACAGCTCACTGCGGCTCAGCCACTCGGGGTAGTAGGACGAGAAGTACGGACCCTGCAGCTCGAGATCCTCGTGAATGTGGTCAGGGTCGAAGGGATGCATCTGCTGCATGAAGGGCAGAAGTCGCTTCATGCCTGCCCAGTTCGCCGCGCTGCGCACCCATCGCGGATCGCGACCGTCGACGGCCTGCTCGGCGGGGTCGGGCACGGGCTCGCACGCTTCCCAGTAGGGCAGCGACCGGCGCCGGGAGTCGGCGGCCAGGAGATTGACCAGGTGAGTGGTCCCGGACCGGGGTAGGCCGATGACGACGACCGGGTTCCGCACCTCGACGTCCTCGATCTCCGGGTGTGCCCGCAGCAGGGCCTCGACCCGTAATCGGGTGGCGGCGAACCTGACGCACGTGCGATGGATGGCCGCACGGCCGAACGCGGTGAGATCTGCGTCCCGTTCGCCGTCGGCGAGCCAGAGGGTCATCCGCTCCACGAAATCGGTGGGCCCGAAGTCGTCCAGGCCGGTCCGGCTGCGCGCCTCGGCCAGCACGTCGGCTGCTCGCATCGACGGAGGGTCTCCTCGGGCCTGCTCCAACGCCGCACGCTGAGCGTCGTTCAGGACCGGGTGCCGCAGATCGGCGATCCGTAACCGGGTCGTCATGAGCATATATTATCATATTATGACCGCGCTGCGCCTCGTTTCGAGGGCGACCCGACACGCCTCGTTCGGCCGCCCAGCCCTGGCCAGCGTTATTGACCGGCCATCTGGCCGCCGTCGAGCACCAGACAGGTCCCGGTAACCCATGCTGCCTCCGGACTGGCCAGGAACAGCACCGCCGAGGCGACGTCGCGGGGGGTCCCGAACCGGCGCAGCGGGATGCGAGCCAGGAAGGCGTCGCGGCGGACGGGGTCACGATCGAGCGCCGAGGAGAAGTCGGTTGCGATCAGCCCCGGCGCGACGGCGTTCACCCGGACGCCACGCGGTGCCCAGTCGACCGCCATGGTTTTCGTCAACTGCGCGAGCCCGGCCTTGGCGGCGCCATAGGCCGGGACCACCGGCTCGCCGAAGAACACGGTCAGGGACAGGTTGTTGATGACGCTGCTACCTCCGTCGAACTTGCTGGCCGCCAGCAGCGGCTGGCAGGCCGCAGCCACCCGGTAGCTACCGATCAAGTCGATCCCGACCACCCTGGCGAACACATCGGGGGCCCACTCGCTCATGCCGTCGGGACGCGACTGCCCAGCGTTGTTCACCAAGATGTCCAGCCCGTCCAACCCGGCCGCCACGTCGTCGATGTCCGCGGGCTCGGACAGACGACAGCGGCGGTAGGCGAACGCGGACAGGTCCCGGTCGTACTCGGCGGGGCTGGCTCGGGTACCGGTGACCGTGACGTGAGCGCCCGCCGCCGCGAAGGCGGCGGCGATCGCAAGCCCGATGCCGCTCGTGCCGCCGGTCACCAGCACCCGGGCACCTCCGAACTCGAAGATCATTCGGGCTCCAGCTGTTCGGTCCGCCCACGCTTCGGCAGACGTTGGCATAATGTGAGCAGATTAGCCGCAGCGTAGGCGCGTCGGTCAAGGGTCGACAGGAGCGACCGTCCTGACGAACGCGCCCTGGCGGACACGGCGACGGGTCGGCTCGAGCTCGAGTACGACGCGCGCAAACAGGCGCTGACAGGGATCACCCATTGGTCCGTACAGCCGAGGAAAGGTAATCCGCAAATCCCCGGGCGGTGCGCGGACAGCGCCGACGCGCTGGCCTTCTGGCCGCTGACGCCGCCTCCTTCGTCACCGGTGTGACCCGCGCGTAGACGGAGGGTTCGTCGCTGCCCCGCGGTTGCGCTAGCCAATGCCGGTGTTCAGCATCAGCCGGGACAGTTTCAGGTCGACGATCTGCCACGCCCCGTCGACCCGGCGGTACTGCTCCGTGTAGTGGCCGTGACCGTGGAACGGGTCGCGGCCACTGGCGGCCGCGGGGATCACATAGTCGGACATGGCCCAGCAGGCGGACGCGGAGTCGGTGCTCGCGACCTCGATCTCACCCTGGTGCACCTGGTGCACGGTCGTTCCTCCGCCGAGCAGCGGCGCCACGTAGGCGATCCAGTCCGCGGTGCTCTCGAAGACGATGGGTTCGCCGAAGCTGGCCAGCGTGAAGTGCGCGTCGTCGGCGAAGAGCGCGGCGAGGTCCGCCCACTGTTGCGTATCAAGCAGGCGAAGGTACCGCGCCTTGAGGGCGCGGATCTCGTCGGTGACGATGAGCCGCGTGACGCGATCCGGCCGCGGGGCCAGGCCGGTGGTCGTCGGTTGACTGTCAGCGGTCGACACCCTAGTTTCTTATCATATATTTGTGCGCGATTCCAGATCCGCACCGGAGGTGGCATGGCCCTCCTCAAGCTGCGTTACGACCTGCGGAGCGTGAGCGACGATCCCGAGATCCGGGCCGATCTCTACCGGACGGCGCTCGACCAGGTCCGGTGGGCCGACCGGTGCGGGTTCGCGTCGGTGATGCTGCACGAGCACCACGGGGCCTCGGACGGGTACCTGCCGTCGCCCATCGTCATGGCCGCGGCGGTGGCCGCGGCGACCACCTCGATAGGTATCGAGGTCGGGGCGCTGCTCGTCCCTCTCCACGACCCGCTGCGACTCGCCGAGGATCTTGCGGTGCTCGACCTCCTCAGCAGGGGCCGGCTGACGGTCGTTCCTGGCGTCGGCTACGTCCCTGAGGAGTACGCCATGTTCGGCAAGCGCAAGGCGACGCGGGGGACTGCCCTGGACCGGGGTATCGAGGTGCTACGGCAGGCGTGGTCGGGGGAGTACTTCGAGTACGAAGGCCGGAGGGTTCGGATCACGCCCCGGCCCTACAGACGACCGGGACCCCCGATCGTGGTCGGCGGCGGCTCGCGAGCCGCCGCCGAACGGGCGGCGCGCATCGGTGACGGTTTCGCCCCGCACCTGGCCGCGGCCTGGGAGGACTACCGGCGCGCCCTGGCCGCAGCCGGACGTCCAGACCCGGGGCCTATGCCACCGTCCTCGCCTCGCTTCGTCCACGTGTCGGATGACCCGGAGCGCTCGTGGTGTGAACTCGCGCCCTATCTCATCCACGAGATGAACGCGTACGGCGAGATGGCCGAGAAGGCGCAGGAAGCCACCGGTTACCGGACCGCCGCGCACCTCGACGAGCTGCGCGCGTCACCGCACTACCGCATCCTCACACCGGAGGAGTGTCTCGACATGATCGACGGCCTCGGTCCGGACGGTTCGTTCACCCTGCGGCCGCTAGCCGGCGGCATGGATCCCGCCCTCAGCTGGGCGAGCCTGCGGCTGTTCGAAACCGAGGTGCTGCCCCGGGTGGCCCCGGGGACAGCGGCGCGGGCAGCGGGAGCGCCGGCATGACGGCGCCGCTGTTCGAGGTCCCGCACGCGCGGGTCGTCGTCACCGGCGCCGGGTCGGGCATCGGCCGTGCGGTCGCCCTGGCCCTGGCCGCCTCCGGCGTCGAGGTGCTGGCGCTGGGCCGACGGGTGGACGCGCTCGCCGAGACCGCCGCGCTCGCTGGCGACGCACCCGCGCGCATCGTTCCGCTGCGCTGCGACGTGACCGATCACGCCAGTGTGGCGGAGACCTTCGCGGCCATCGAGGGTGACGCTGGGGGGACGGCCACCGGACTCGTGCACGCCGCGGCGCAGATGGTGAAACGACCCGCGCGCTCGATGAGCCCCGAGCAGTTCCAGGAGGTGGTCAGATCTACGCTCTTCGGCTCGTTCAACGTCCTGCGCCGCTGGGCCGAGCCGCTGTTCGACGCGCCCACGGGTGGAGCCGCGGTGATGCTGACCAGCAACTCGGCTTCGCGCGGCACGCCGGGGGTGTCGCACTCGTCGGCTGGTAAGGCCGGCGTCGAGGCACTCACGAAGTCCCTGGCACGTGAGTGGGGTCCGTACGGGCTACGCATCAACGCCGTCGGTCCCGGCCCGTTCCCGGTGGCCAAGTCGCTGCAGGCGTGGTCGTCGGACAGGGTCAAGGCCCGCATGAGCGAGGCCATAGCGCTCGGCCGTTACGGTGAGCTTTCCGAGATCGTCGCTCCGGTGATCTTCCTGCTCACTGCCGGCGCCGGTTACGTCACCGGGCAGACGCTGCGGGTGGACGGAGGGCTGTCGCTGACCCGCTGGTCGATCTCCGAGGACGAGATGACGAACGGGATCAACAACCACTACGATGCGGTGCCGCTTACCTAGCGGGTTGCCCGGCGTGCCGCCACGGTGCCCCGCGCCCCACGAACTGGCCGACGCCGCGCTCCTCGTGGTTTCGGACCTCAGCTCGGACCTGACTGGCAGCGAACTCGTGGTCGACGGCGGACGGACCGCCGGTTCGCGGCGGCGACCGGCCTGACAACTCGTCCTGAATCCCGCCGCGGGGTGTTGTAAGTCACGGTCGCAGTGATACAGTCCATTTTATTATGATCAGATTTGCGGGACGGCTCGTACCCCGCTTCGTGATCGAGGACATTGAACAGCTCGTCGCTGCCGGCGACCGCCGCACGGAGGCCCCCATGCAGGTCCGGTACCCCGAACTGGACTTCTCCAACACGGTTCCGCACTGGGGTGCGAGCCCGGAGCAGTCGCAGGTCATCAACGCCGGGAACATCATCCCGGCCTACATCGAGCCCTTCCTCATCAAGGTGATGCGCAAGGCGAAGAAGGAACTCGACCCGGTCGCCGATGCCCAGCTGATCGCGGACATGGACATCTTCAACAGCCAGGAAGCGCAGCACATGAAGGCGCACAACGAGATGTTGACGATCGTGCGCAACAAGTACCCGAACATGAAGCCGATCGAGGAGGCATACGCCGCGGACTACGCGAGGTTCCTGGCCGAGAAGCCGCTGGAGTGGCTGCTCGCCTACTGCGAAGGGTTCGAGGCGTTCGGCTCGAACACGGCCGAGGTGTGGCTGGACGGGCGCATGGAGGGCAGCATCGAAGGCGCCGATCCGCAGGTGGTCGCCATGTTCCGCTGGCACCTGGCCGAGGAGTATGAGCACCGGACCGTCGCCCACCGCGTGTTCTACCGCCTCGGCAGCTCCGGCGGTCCCGTGCGTACGTACTTCCGGCGGCTGGCTGGCCTCTGGAACGCCGCCACCCACATGACGGGGTACTCCAAGCAGCTCGAGAAGTTCCTGATCGAGGCCGACCAGGCCAACATGTCGCCCGAGGAGCTGCGCGCGTCGAAGGCCCGGCACAAGCAGGCCAAGAAGGTCAAGGCCGCGCCCAGGTTCATCGCCTTCCTCAAGATTCTGTCGCCCCGGTACGACCCGCAGAACACGCCGGCACCGAAGAATCTTGACGCGGTGTTGGCCCTCTACTCCTGACGATCCCTCGACCACCCTCTCCCGATGCTGGTGCCCAGTAGAAAGCGGACGAGTACATGAAGTTTTACCCCTACGGCACGTTCCCCACCGAGGTGCCGGCCTGGTTCGAGAAGGAGCTCGTCGCCTGCGGCATGAACGCCTCGGCGCTCGGGCTTTGGCATCTCGACAAGATCGAGGAGTGGTCGGTCCCAGCTGCGTTCTTCCTGAAGATGCCGCCGAACTACACGCTGTTCAGGCACGGTCACCCGTGCCAGCGTTTCGAGATTGTCATCCAGGGCTCGCTGGACATCGGCGACGGCCGCACGGCCACGGTGGGCGACACGTTCACTGCCGACGCCCACACCCTCTACGGGCCGCACACCGCCGGTCCCGAAGGCTGCACGACCATCGAGATCTTCAGTGCGCTCGAGGGTATGTTCCGGCTGCTCTACGAGGGCCCCAACGGCGAGATACTGGAAGCCGACGCGCGCGAGGGCGTCGTGCCTCCGGCCTACGTGCCGCTGCCCGGTGACGAGGACGCGATGCTGAACGCTCCCCCCGGCGGTGAGGTGGCGTCCTGAGCCTGCACGGCGATGTCGATCTCCGGTTGCCCGAGCAGACCCTGTGCCCGCTCGCCGAGACGCCGCCGTCCGACAGCCGCGCCGGCCCTGGCCGCGGGCAACGCCGGCCCTGGCCGCAAGCAACGCTGTGATCCTGAAGCCGTCGGAGCTCGCGCCGTACGCGTACTGCGGTTCGGCGAGTTCTGCCTCGAGGCGGGGCTGCCCCCGGGCACGGTGAACGTGGTGCCCGGGGCGGCCGAGGCCGGCACTTGCTCGCCGCTGGCGGGATAGCGGCTCGATCTCGTCAGCCGGCCAGGTGGTCCAGGATCGCCCGGTTGACGACGTCCGGCCGTTCCACGTGCAGGAAGTGGCCCGCGCCGTCGACGACCTGCACCCGCGATCCCTGGACGGTGAGGTACTCCCTTGCCGCCGGCACCACCTCGGCGCCGAGGCAGCCGTCGTTCTCGCCGTGCAGGTACAGCGTCGGTTGCGGGGCGAGCGACGCGCCCGCGGCGTGGGCCGCCGCGTACTCGCCGGGATCGGCCGACGGGTCCAGCGCCGCGCGGTAGTACGAGAGCGCGGTCGCCAAGCTGCCGGGAACGCTGAAGCAGTCATGGACGGCCTGCAGGGCCTTGGTCGAGTCGAAGCCCGGCGACCAGTCGCGCCACAGCCGGTCGATGAACTGGAATTCGTTCGCCGACGCGATGGCCTCCGCGTACGGCGAGGCGCACACGTTCATGTACCAGGAGCGTTTGAGCTGGTCGTAGGAACCCATGAAAGGTACGCCGACGGCAGGTGGCGGCACCGCGAGGATCACCAGCTTGCTCCAGCGTCCCGGCGCGAACGCGGCAGCTCCGTAGGCAGTTCCGGCGCCCCAGTCGTGCCCGATGATCACCGCTCGACCGTCGCCGCCGAGCGCCTCGTGCAGGGCACAGGCGTCCGCGACCAGGGCACCGACCGTGACGTTGCCATCGGCGGGAGCACCGCTCGGGGCGTACCCGCGCAGGAAGGGTGCGACCGCGTGGTAGCCGGCCGCGGCCAGGTCGCCCAGCAGGGGCCGCCACGACTCGGCGGTGTCAGGAAATCCGTGCAGGCAGAGAGCAAGGGGGCCCTCGCCTGCCTCGAGCAGGGCGAACGAGATCCCGTTCGCGTCTATCTTGCGCTGGGTGATCTCTTCGGACACGTACACTCCCTGCTTCTCGATCGACGAGTGGAGGCTCAGTCTGGCAGATATGTGATAACAAATACAACACTCGACCAGGAGGTGAGCGCGATGGTGACGAGGCTCGACACGGTGACCGCCAGCGAATGGCGCGCGATGACCGCACAGGGCGGAGGCGCCCGAGGGAGGATCGCCGACGCGATGTTGGCGCTGCTCAAGCAGGGATCGGGCCACTTCGTGTTCGAGGCCGATCACCTCACCCATCAGCTGCAGACCGCGACGCGCGCGGCGCGGGCCGGCGCCGACGACGAGCTCGTGCTGACCGCGCTCTTCCATGACGTCGCGGAGACGTTCGCGCCGCTGACCCACGCCGCCGTCGCGGCCGAGATGCTGCGCCCGTACGTCCGGGAGGAGCTGTACCACGTGCTGCGCACGCACCAGGACTTCCAGGGCCGTTACTACAACGAGTACCTCGGATTGCGCGCCGACGCCTATCTCGCCCACGCCGACGAACCGTGGTTCGGCCTCGCCATCACTTTCAGCGACGAGTGGGATCAGGCTAGCTTCGACCCCGCGTTCCCCACCGAGCCGCTCGAGCACTTCGAGCCGATGGTGCGCCGGCTGCTCGCGGCGCCGAAGAGCGGACGAGCCGCGCCATGAAATTCTGGGCCTCGTCGGCGTTCTGCCCGCCTGCTCACTACCTGGGCCTTGCCGTGGCCCTGGAAGCAGCCGGCTTCGACGGCATGGTCCTCGCCGACCACCTGGTCGCCCCGCGCAGTCCGAAGACCCCGTACCCCTACTCGGTCGACGGGCGCCCGGGCTGGAACCCGGACACCGCCTTCCCGGACGTCTGGGTGACGGTCGGCGCGCTCGCCGCGGTGACCACCAGGCTCGAGTTCGCCTCCGCCGTGTACGTCGCGCCGGCCCGTGACCTGTTCACCGTGGCGAAGACGGTCGGGACCGCGGCCGTGCTGTCCGGCAACCGCGTCACCCTCGGCGTCGGTGCGGGCTGGCTGGCCGACGAGTTCGAGCTGACCGGCCAGAGCTTCGCCGACCGTGGCGAGCGCCTCGATGAGATGCTCGGCGTGCTACGCGAGCTCTGGTCTCGTGACTGGGTCGAGCACCGGGGCCGTTTCTACGCCTTCGACGCCGTCCAGGTCTCGCCGCGCCCCGACCGGCCGGTGCCGATCTGGGCAGGTGGCTACTCGAAAGCGGCCCTGCGTCGGGCCACCTCGCGCTGCGACGGCTGGGTCGGTGTCGCGTCGAGCGAAGAACAGGGCCTGCGGATCGTGGACGAGTTACGGGCTGGACTGCGCAGGCACGACCGGGAGAACGCGCCCTTCGACATCATCTTGAGCCTTCCCGGTCCGGTGACGCGCGAGGTCGCCGACAACTGGGCCGGGCGTGGGGTGACCGGCCTGATCGTGCGCCCGTGGGCCGCGCCGCTCGACGCGCACCTGGGCGGTCTCGCGTCGGCCCAGCTCGCCGATCTGGACCTTAAGATCGCGGCCGCCGGCCGCTTCGGGGCCGAGGTCATTCACACGCGGACAGCCACCTGAGTGGTCCGCTGGCCATGAGACTTGTGCTTTCTCCGGACTGGAATGACCAACAACGGACAGGTGCGACATGGACAGTCTTGATGTGATCGTCACGCAGCGGACGAACGAGGCTGACGGCGTCGTGAGCTTGACGCTCGAGCACCCCGAGGGGGGAGTGCTGCCAGCCTGGACCCCCGGCGCGCACCTGGACGTCACTCTGCCGTCAGGGCTCATCCGCCAGTACTCGCTGTGCGGCGACCCGTCGACGACGTCGCGGTACCGCATCGCCGTCCTGCGCGAACCGGCGTCGCGAGGTGGGTCCGACGAGGTACACGACGCGGTGCCAGTCGGGACGACGCTCTCTATCCGGGGCCCGCGCAACCACTTCCCACTCGTCGACGCGACGGACTATCTGCTGATCGCCGGCGGCGTCGGCATCACCCCGATCCTGCCGATGGTCAAGGAGATCGCGTCCCGGGGGAATCCCTGGCGTCTCGTGTACGGCGGGCGACGCAGGGCATCGATGGCTTTCGTGGACGAGCTCGTCGCCGTGCCGGGCGGGGCGCTTGAGATCGTGCCCGAGGACGAGGCGGGTCGGCCGGACATCTCCGCGATGCTCGGTGCGCGCACACCCGAGACCGCCGTGTACTGCTGCGGACCCGAGGGGCTGCTGCGCGCGGTGGAGGAGAACTGCGACCGGTTGGGCCTCAGCGAGTGGTTGCATGTCGAGCGGTTCGGCGCCAACTCCGCCGTCCCCACGCCGGATGCGACCGGGGGGACCTCCTTCGAGGTCCATCTGGCCAAGTCCGACCTCACGGTCGTGGTGCCGCCGGACCGCTCGCTGCTGTCCGTCGTGCGCGACGTGCTGCCCACCGTCGCGTTCTCCTGCGAGGAGGGCAACTGCGGCACCTGCGAGACCCAGGTGCTGGAGGGTCTGCCCGATCACCGGGACCAGGTGTTGACCGACGAGGAACGCGAGGCGGGGGACACCATGATGATCTGTGTCGGGCGCTCGCTGTCACCCCGCCTGGTCCTGAACCTCTGACGTTCGCGCACTCGACGGCCTGCACCGCGAGGGCGGGCGCCGCCCGTCGTCTGGAGCAGGCGCCGAGTCGACCCTGGGAGATCGGACCGGTGGTGAAAGCCGGCGCCTTGGTCGCGCAGCGTGACGAACCGCCGCGGGTGCCGGGAACGGCTCACCCTTGAGCGCGCACCATAAAACTGATAAGACTTGCTCGCAAGATGTCGGACGCCGCAACCTCGACGTCGGCATCCGCACTCCTAACATCCCGTATCTCGGCGCGCCGGCCGCCTCGCCCATCAGGCGGCACGCCGGCGAGGAGACGCATGACGACGATGACGTCGGGTGACGGCTGGCGCGCGCCGAGTCTGCGCGCGCACGTGAACCGCATCGCGGAGCTGACGATCAACGTCTCCGATCTCGAACGGTCCCGGCTGTTCTACGAATCGCTGACCCCGCTGCGGATGCTGCGCCGCACCGAAACGCCGACGCAGGCCTTCCCGTCTCTTGGGCTGGAGCGCGGCCGATTCGTCGGCTACCTCATGGCCGACGGCAGCTCCGGGCAACCGGGGGTTGTCGTGCACCTGGTCCAGTGGCTCGACCCCGAACCGGTCGGCACGGCGTACCCAACGTTCTTCCATCGCGGGCTCTACCGGCTCTGCTTCCTGACCGATCACCTCGCCGAACGCTACGAGCACGCGGTCGCCCAGGGGCATGCGCCGTTCCGTCCTCCGCGGGGCCACGGGATCCCGGTGCCGGGTGGCAGCGAGGGCTTGAGCTTCGTCTGCCCCGACCCGGACGGTGTCGCGGTGCAGACGACCCGACGGCCGGCGCCCTGGCGCGACGACCTGCCCGATCAGCTTTATCACGTCAACATTGTGAGCTCCGAGATCGACCGCAGCCGCGCGTTCCTGCAGGACGTCGTCGGATTGGACTACGTCAAACGCCTTACCCTGCCGGGCCCGGTCGGGCCGATCGGGTTCGGCAAAGGCGCAGAAGAGGGACAGTTCGACGCCGCGTTTCTGTGGCACCGCGGTGATCGACGGTTTTCGGTCGACATCGTGAACTGGTTCGTTCCCGGTGTCATCGGCGAGCCATACCCGTCGCCGTTGAACCTCGGCATCCAGCGCCTGGCGCTCGAGGTCGACGATCTCGACGCCGCGCTGGCCGCGCTGCTTGCCCAGATCCCCGCGGAGCTTCAGGATTCCGTCCGCGGGCCGGACACCTGGGACCTCGGCGACGGTCTGACCCGCCGTGTCGTGCTGTTCCGCGATCACGACGGCGTCGGCTACGAACTGGTCGAGCAGCAGCCCTACGTCGGTGCCCGCTCGGCCCCGTGGCCGCCGGAGGCGTTCGACTGACCGGCTGTCCACCCGCCGTACGGATGGAGGAGAGGGCACGTGGAACCGCTTCGCTTCGACGGCCAGGTCGTCGTCATCACTGGCGCCGGCCACGGTCTGGGCCGCAGCTATGCGCACCTGCTGGCCGCGCGGGGCGCCCAGGTCGTTGTCAACGACCTGGGTGGTGGCATCGACGGCGCGCCGCCCGGGGAGGGCAAGCCACCGGCACAGACCGTGGTCGACGAGATCGTGAGTGCGGGTGGCCAGGCCGTCGCCAGCCTGCACGACATCTCCGACGAGGACTCGGCCCGTGCCTGCGTGCAGTTAGCGCTCGACTCCTTCGGCCGCGTGGACGGTGTGATCAACAATGCCGGGATCAATCCATCGGCGCCGTTCGAGTCGACCCCGCGCTCGATGTTCGAGAAGGTCCTCGCGGTTCACCTCATGGGGGCCTGGTCGGTCACCCAGGCTGCGTGGCCGCACTTCGTGGCCCAGGAGTACGGCCGCGTGGTCAACACCTGCTCGGGCGCGATGTATCAGGGGCATGGGGTGCGGGCGACCTATTCGGCCGCCAAAGGCGCGCTCTACGGACTCACCCGCGACCTCGCCGTCGAGGGCGCCGAGCACGGCATCCTCGTCAACGCGCTCTGCCCCGGAGCGTTGACCCGCATGATGGTCGGGTCGCACCCTGACACGCTTGCCCGGGCCGCGGCGTGGACCCCGGATGCGGTGGCACATGTCGTCGCGGTGCTGATGCACCGCGACTGCCCGGTCAACGGCGAGGTCATCGAGTCCCGAGGCGGCGAGGTTCGCCGCCTGTTCATGGCCGCCGCGCCAGGCGCTGTGTTCGACCCGGCCTCGATGACCCCCGAGGTGGTGGCCGCCGACATGGACACGGTCCTCGACCCGGGGGCAGAAGTAACGGTCGGTCAGCTCGTCGACATTCGTGTCCGTTCGTGACCGCGCAACGCTCCGGCCCGCTCACCGGCGTGCGCGTGGTCGAGATGGCCGCTCTGGGACCGGTGCCCTTCGCCGGCATGCTGCTGTCGGACATGGGCGCCGACGTCATCCGGATCGACCGGCCCGGGCCGCCCCCGGCGGACGACCCCGCGCTGTACCTCACCAAGCGCGGGCGGCGGTCGATCGTCCTGGACGCCAAGAACGAGCACGCTCGCCGGATCGCGCTCGACCTCGTCGCCACCGCCGACATCGTGCTCGAGGGCAACCGGCCCGGCGTCATGGAGAAGCTGGGTCTCGGACCGGAGGACTGCCTCGCCGCGCGGCCGAGTCTCGTCTACGGGCGGGCCACCGGGTGGGGGCAGAACGGTCCGAACGCCCAGACCCCCGGGCACGACATCGACTACATCGCGCTGTCAGGCGTGCTGTGGGGTATCGGTCGCCCGGGTGAGCGACCGGTGCCGCCCCTGAACCTGCTCGGTGACTACGGCGGCGGCGGGATGCTGCTGGCCTTCGGCGTCGTCTCGGCCCTGCTCGAGTCCCGGACGAGCGGCGTCGGGCAGGTTGTCGACGCCGCCATGCTGGACGGTACGGCCCTGATGAGCACGCTCGTCTGGGAGATGCGGGCCCGCGGCCTGCACAGGGACGAGCGGGGAGTGAACCTGCTCGACACCGGCGCTCCCTTCTACGACGTGTATGAGTGTGCGGACGGCCGTTTCGTCGCCGTCGGGGCGCTCGAGCCGCAGTTCTATGACGAGCTGTGCCGGCGCATCGGGTTCGAGCAGGACGTCGATCCGGCCGAACGGGTGCCGCAGCAGGACCGCGCGAGCTGGCCGGCCCGGAAGAACGAGATGGCGCGCCTGTTCGCCACCCGCACCCGGGACGAGTGGCAGCGGCTGCTCGAGCACACCGACGCCTGTGTCGTGCCGGTGCTGTCCTGGTCCGAGGCGCCCGAGCATCCCCACAACGTCGCACGGCAGACGTTCACCGACGTCCACGGCGTGCGGCAACCGGCGCCGGCTCCACGGTTCAGCCGCACCCCGGGATCGGTGCAGCGACCCGCCTGCGAGCCGGGAGCGCACACCACGGAGGTCCTCGGCGAGCTCGGCGTGAGCGACGCGGACCAGGCCCGGCTGCGCAGCCTCGGCGCGCTGGGCTGATCGGCGCCCGCACGACCGCATCCACGAAAGGCGACCAGTGAGGGACGACGGATGAGAAGCTTCGAGCAGTACAGCACCGCCTACGAGCACGTCACCATGACCCGCGACCACGGCGTCATCGAGGTCGCCCTGCACAGCGGCGGGGACTCCTACATCCACTGCCCCCTCGGCCACGAGGAACTGCCGCAGGCGTTCTGGGAGATCGGTGCCGATCCGGGCAACGTCGTCATGATCCTGACTGGCACGGGTCGGGACTTCTGCCCTCGAGGGGACTGGGGCAGCTTCAGCCCCATGACCGACCCGCGCGTTGCCGCCCGCACGATCTGGGAGGGCACCCGGCTGCTGACCACCTTGCTCGACATCGACATCCCGATCATCGCGGCGGCCAACGGCGCCGCGCACGTGCACTCGGAGCTGCTGATCCTCAGCGACATCGTGCTCGCCGAGGAGAACGCCACCTTCCGGGACAACCACCTGGATGTCGGTGTGGTGCCCGGCGACGGCAACCACACGGCGTGGATGAACGCGCTCGGAGAGAATCGCGGTCGCTACTTTCTGCTGACGTCGCAGACGCTCACCGCCCGGCAGGCACACGAGTACGGCGTCGTCGCCGAGGTGCTGCCGCCCGGCGAACTGCTGCCGCGGGCCCGGGAACTCGCCTCGATCCTCGCGAAGCAGCCGCCGTTGACGCTGCGATACTCCCGGATGGCGTTCACCCAGAGGCTCAAGCGCCTGTTGGCCGAGGGCCTGCCCTATGGCCTGGCCGTCGAGGCGCTCAGCGCCGCCGGTAGGACCTCATGAGCGAGCCACTGGAGCAGACCTTCGGGTTCGACCGGCTTCCGGTCGGACAGAAGGACCAGCGGGTGAGTGACCTGATGGATCTCACCGGCGTGCGGGTCGCGGTCACGGGCGGCGCGGGCCCGAATCTGGGGCAGGCCGTCGTCCACCGCTTCGCGGGGCTGGGCGCACAGGTCGCGGTGATCGACCGCGAGCAGGGTCCTGCCGACGCCGTGGCGCACGACGCCGCGCAACGGTGGAACACCCGCGCCGCCGGATTCGTCGCCGACCTGACCGACGCCGCCGAGTGCGCACGGGTGGTCGCCGAGATCCGCGAGGCCTTCGGCGACATCGACGTGTGGGTCAACAACATCGGCGGGGGCGCGGGATCGTTCGCGACGATGACGGCCGCGGACATCGACCGCGTCGTCGGCACCACGTTGATGACGACTCTGTACGCCACGAGCGCGATCCTGCCGTCGATGCTGGCGCGGGGTAAGGGAGTGATCATCAACGTCTCCTCCGAGGGCAGCATCGTAGTCAACCCCACCATCACGCTGTACAGCTCCTGCAAGAGCGCGGTCGACGGCTTTACCCGGAATCTCGCCGAGGAGGTCGGACGCCGCGGCGTCCGAGTCGTCGGCGTGCGTCCCGGCATGATGCTGGGCGACGGTCTCCTCGGCTTCATCAAGGATCCCGAGAACCATCGCGATGGCCTCGCAGCGATGTCCCACTCCATGCAACGGGTGTCGATCGGACGCGCCTGTCTACCAGAGGAAGTTGCCAACATGATTGTTTTCCTGGCTTCACCGGCCGGTGCATACGTGCACGGCACATCCGTGAGCGTCGGCGGCGGGATGTCGAGCTGATGGGCACGCTAGACGGGAAGGTCGCGGTCATTTCCGGAGCCGCCCGCGGGCAGGGGCGCTCACACGCCCTGCGATTGGCCAGTGAGGGCGCCGACATCATCGCGCTCGACATCTGCCGGGACATCGCGACGATGGACTACCCGAACGCCACGCCGGAGGACCTGGAGACGACCGTCGCCGAGGTCAAGGCCTTGGGTCGGCGCATCGTCGCCTCCCAGACCGACGTGCGCGACGTCCACGCGGTTCGGGACGCCGTCGACGCCGGCGTGGCCGAGCTCGGGCGGCTCGACATCGTGCTGCCGCAGGCCGGCATCGTCCGCTATTCGAAGTCCGACGACCTGATCGGCGACGCCATGTAGGCGACCGACATCCTGAACGTCAACCTCACGGGGTATTACCACCTGATCGAGGTGTGCATCCCGCACCTGGTCGCCGGTGGCCGCGGCGGCGTCATCGTGATGACCGGCTCGGTGGCGGCGACGCGTCCGGTCGGTGCCACCGGCGCATCGGTCGCCTACATGGCTGCCAAGCACGGCGCGGTCGGGATGATGAAGGTCTACGCGCTGTCGCTCGCCAAGCACGGGATCCGCGTCAACGTCGTGCATCCGACCGGTGTCAGGTCGGGCATGACGATGAACGCGGCCATGGAGAAGCTCACCGCGGAGGCGGCCGCCGGCACGGCCCGCGAGGACAACTGGGTCGCCCGCTCACAGAATCTGCTCGACGTCCAGATACTCGAGCCCGAGGACATTACCAACGCCGTCGCGTTTCTCGTCTCCGACCAGGCCAAGTGGGTGACCGGCGAGGAAATCAAGGTCGACGCGGGGTTCTCCCTGCTGTGAGCCGCCGGCCGGCGCGGTGCGGGCGATCGGTGCCGTGAACCGAGGACGCGCGGGTCGTCGGACTCCTTCTGCCGCGATAGTATGACGGCCATTCTTATCAGAATTGTGCAGTCGAAAGGAGTAGACGGATGAGAGTCGACGTCGGACCCGCGGGCCAGCGGCATACCGCGGACAACTGGGGCCGATGGGGTACCGACGACGAGCGGGGCGCGCTCAACCTGCTCACCGACAACGTCGTGCTCGACGCGGCACACAGCTGCCGGACCGGCAAGGTGTACCGGCTTTCGTTACCGCTCAAGCGGTCCGGCGTGCCCATTGCCGCGTACCGCGGCGGCCCGCAGCGCCTGACCCTCCTGGCTGAGAGCGACGACCTGCTCAAAGTGGCCGGCGTCGCCGACGGCGACGGCGCGTGCGAGGACGTACTGATCCTGCCGTCCCACTCGGTCACCCACATCGATGCGTTGTGCCACGTCTACCACGACGGTTCGTTCTACAACGGCTTCCCGGCCGCCGGCTTCGAGACGAACGCCGGGGCGCGGCACCTGGGGATTGACAAGCTCGCTGGATTCGCCGGCCGTGCGGTGCTGCTCGACGTCGCCGGGCTGTACGGCGTGGACTGGCTCGACGTCGACCACGTCGTGACCGCCGCCGACCTGGAGAACTGCGCACGGCAGCAGGGCGTCACCGTCCGCGCCGGTGATGTCGTGCTCATCCGCACCGGGTGGCAGGACAAGTTCCTCCAGGCGGTGGCGAACGGGGAGACCCCTGGTCACGCACAACCCGGGATCGGGCTGGGGGCGGCGCAGTACCTCGCGGGGCTCGACGTCAGCGCGGTGGGTTCTGACAACAGTGGGATCGAGCCGATCCCGTTTCCGGCGGGCCAGGCCCTGGCCGTGCACATCGAGCTGCTCGTCCGGCGGGGCGTGCCGCTCATCGAGAACATGGTGCTGCGCGAGCTGGCTGTCGACCGGTGTTACGAGATGCTGTTCGTGGTCGGGCCGCTGCCCGTGCCCGGTGCCTCGGGCAGCCCCGTCAACCCGATCGCGATCGGCTGATGGTCGCGCCGACCGCACCCGCGGTGACTCAGGAAGAGCTGCGGCTGTGGATCGACAAGGCTCGCATCACCGAGATCATCACGCTGTGCTGCCGCGCGGCTGACCGTCTCGATCTGCCGCTGTTGCGCTCGTTGTTCCATGCCGACGCCACCGATGACCACGGCGGCATGTACAGCGGACCGATCGAGAACGCCCTCACGTTCCTGGTCGAGCGCGCCGAGGGCAGCACCACCACCACCGAGCATGTGCTTCACAACGTGTACGTCGAGCTCGACGGTGACACCGCGCGCAGCGAGACCTACGCGACCGCGTGCCATCACCGCGACATCGACGGCCGCCGCTGCGACGAGTTCCTCGGTCTGCGCTACCTCGACCGTTTCGAGCGTCGGGAGGACGGTATCTGGCGTATCTCAGCTCGCAAGGTCGTGTGGGACTGGTGGCGAACGCTGCCGACCACCGCGCCGACGCTCTGGTCCGACGCGGCCGACCCGCGGTTCGCCCGCGGGGTCCGTGGGCCAGAAGACCCGAGCTACGCCTGGTTCGCCGGCGCGCAATGACTATTACGTCTGACCGAGGAGACCTGGCATGAGAGCCGCCGTGTACCACGCCCGCAACGACGTCCGACTCGAGGACGTCGAGGACGCCGATCCCGGCCCCGGCCAGGTGAAGATCGCTGTTGCCTACAACGGCATCTGCGGCTCGGACCTCTTCGAGTACTACCACGGCCCGCTCGGTATCCAGACGTCGCCGCACCCGCTGACCGGTGCGGTGCTTCCGCAGATCCTGGGACACGAGTTCGGCGGTCACGTCGTCGCCACCGGCGCGGGCGTCGCGGATGTCTCCGTCGGGGACCTGGTCGCGGTCGACCCGATCCACGTCTGCGGGTCCTGCACGTACTGCCTGGCCGGCGACACGAACCTGTGCGTCATGGCGGCGTTCCACGGGCTGAGCGCCCGAGGAGGCGGGCTGTCGGACTTCACCGTCGTCGACCGGCGGATGGTGCACGTCCTGCCCGCGGGGCTGACTCCCCGTCACGCCGCCGTCGTCGAACCGATGGCGGTCGCCCTGCGGTCCGCGCGTCGGGCCGAGGTCAGGGAAGGTCAGACCGTGGTGGTGTTCGGTGCGGGTCCGATCGGGCTCGGAGCGTTCTTCGCCTGCCGCTGGCTCGGGGCGCAGGCGATCATGGTCGAACCCTCGGCCGAGAGGCGCGCCATCCTCGCTGGGCTGGGCGCGCAGACCATCCTGGATCCGACGACGGACGACATCGCCTCGGCCGTCCTCGACCTCACCGGCGGCGTCGGCGCGCACGCGGCGATCGACGCCGCGGCCAAGCCGGCCACGTTCGCCGCCGCCTTCACGACGACGCGACGCCGCGGCACGATCTCGATCGTGGGTATCGCGCACGAGCCGCTGCCGCTCGACCCCATCGCGATGTTCGCGAGTGAGATCACCGTGCGGGCCAGCAACGCCTACTCCGATGACTTCCCGATGACCATCGGCGCGATGGCCGAGGGCGCGTTCCCCCTCGAGGGCTGGGTTACCAGCATTGCCCTCGAGGATCTGATCGACGGCGGTTTCGAGGTGCTGCGCGAGGGCAAGGCGATGAAGATCCTGGTCGAGCTCGCTGGCGGCTGATTGCCGGTGCCGGCGGCGGGCGTACGCCCGCCGCCGTGCTGTCCATCCAGCCGCCGTCGAGCGGCGGCGAGGGTCCGCTGGACCTTGCCCGCCGTCTGCTCGATGAGCACGAACGTCAGGCCGGGGTGACGTTCGTATCCGCGGCGAGACGGGCATCGGTCAGTGGACTACTCACCGATCCGCTCCACCAGCTCGAGCACCTTCAGCGCCTGCGCGGCGGCGTCGCCGTCCTCGGGCCGCAGCCGCAGCTCGGGCGCGGCGGGTGCCTCGTACGGGTCGTCGATCCCGGTGAAGTTCTTGATCTCACCGGCCCGGGCCTTGGCGTACATGCCCTTGGGGTCGCGCTGCTCGCACAGCTCGAGCGGGGTGTCCACGAAGACCTCGGCGAAGGGGATCCCGGCCGCGCGGTGCACGGCGCGCACCTGCTCGCGGTCGGCCGAGTACGGGCTGACAAGCGAGACGACGGCGACCACGCCCGCGTCGGCGAGCAGCTTGGCCACCTCACCGGTGCGGCGGACATTCTCGGCGCGGTCCTCGGCGGTGAAGCCGAGGTTCTTGTTGAGGCCGTGGCGCAGGTTGTCGCCGTCGAGCAGGTAGGCCGGCCGACCGGACGCCACGAGCCGCCGCTCGAGCTCGGCGGCGACACTCGATTTGCCCGAGCCGGACAGGCCCGTGAGCCAGACAGTCATGCCCTGCGTCGCGCGGCCGGCCCGGGTCACCGACCCCGAGTGCCACACGACCGAGTCCTGCTGGCTCGGGCCGATGATCACGCCCGCGCCGACGGTGTTGTTCGTGGCCTCGTCGACGAGGATGAAGCTGCCGGTCTCCCGGCTGCTCCGGTAGGCGTCGAACAGCAGTGGCTGCTGCGTGCGCAGCCGCACCCGGCCGATCTCGTTCAGCGTCAGCAGCTCGGCGGACTCGTCGCGGTGCAGCGTGTTGATGTCGAGGCGGTAGTCGAGCGCGGTGACGACCACCCGCGTCTCGCGCGTTGTGTGCTGCAGCAAGTAGCGCGAACCGAGCGTGAGCGACGACCCCGAACCCATCCAGCAGACGCGCGCGTCGAGGTCCTGACCGACGTGCGGACGATTGTGCGGACGACAGATCAGGTCGCCGCGCGCGATGTCGATGTCATCGGCCAGCTCGACGGTGACCGCCTGCCCCGCGGCGGCCTCGTCGATCTTGTGGCCACCCGGCGCCCAGATCGCGCTGATGCGGGTCGTGAACCCGGACGGCAGCACGGTGACCTGGTCACCTGGACGCATGACGCCGCCGGCGACGCTCCCGGCGTAACCGCGGAAGTCGTGCAGGGCCGCGTCGTCCAGGCCCTCCTGCGCCCCCGACTGGGGCCGGATGACGTACTGCACCGGGAACCGCACGTCGATCAGGTTGCGGTCGGACGCGACGTGGACATCCTCAAGGTGCTGCAGCAACGATGTGCCCGCGTACCACGGCATCCTGTCGCTGGGCGTCACCACGTTCTCGCCGACCAGCGCGGACATCGGGATGAACTGCACGTCGCTGACCTCGAGCCGCGAGGCGAAGCGGGTGAACTCCGTCCGGATCTCGTCGAAGCGTTCCTCGCTGTAGCCGACGAGGTCCATCTTGTTCACGCACACCACGAGGTGCCGGATGCCGAGCAGGCTGGCCAGGAACGCGTGCCGGCGCGACTGCTCGAGCACGCCGTTGCGGGCGTCGATGAGGATCATCGCCACGTCGGCCGTCGAGGCACCCGTGACCATGTTGCGGGTGTACTGGAGGTGGCCGGGGGTGTCGGCGATGATGAACTTGCGCTTGGGCGTCGCGAAGTAGCGGTAGGCGACGTCGATCGTGATGCCCTGTTCCCGCTCGGCCCGCAGGCCGTCGGTGAGCAGCGCGAGGTCGGGCGCGGCCTGGCCACGGGACTCGCTGGTCTTCGCGACCGCCGAGAGCTGGTCCTCGAAGATCGCCTTCGAGTCATAGAGCAGGCGCCCGATCAGGGTGGACTTGCCGTCGTCCACCGACCCGGCGGTGGCGAGGCGCAGCAGCTGGCTCATCTAGAAGTAGCCCTCTTTCTTGCGGTCTTCCATACCGGCCTCGCTGATGCGGTCGTCAGCGCGGGTGGCGCCCCGCTCGGTGAGGCGCGCGGCCGCGACCTCGGCGACGATCTCGGCCGTGGTCGCGGCGTCCGACTTGACACAGCCGGTGCAGGTGGCGTCGCCGATGGTGCGGAAGCGGACGGTGGCCTCGAACGGGTTCTCGTCCGCGGTGGGCTCGACGAACCGGTTGACGGCCAGCAGCATGCCGTCCCGCTCGACGACCTCGCGGCGGTGCGCGTAGTACAGGTCGGGCAGTTCGATGCCCTCGGACTCGATGTAGGACCAGATGTCCAGCTCGGTCCAGTTCGATAGCGGGAAGACGCGGATGTTCTCGCCCTTGCGGTGGTGGCCGTTGTAGAGGTTCCACAGCTCCGGGCGCTGGTTGCGTGGGTCCCAGGCGCCGAACTCGTCGCGGAAGCTGAACACACGCTCCTTGGCGCGCGCCTTCTCCTCGTCGCGGCGCGCGCCACCGAACACGGCGCCGAAGCGGTTCTCCGCGATCGTGCGCAGCAGCGTGACCGTCTGCAGCTTGTTGCGCGGCGCGCCGGGGTAGTCCTCGTGCGAGCGGCCGGCGTCGATGTCCTCCTGCACCGAGCCCACGATCAGCCGCAGGCCGAGCTTCTCGACGACCCGGTCGCGGAACGCGAGG